>JAEEGJ010008006.1_pt1 | contig 29522 bp, 24 predicted proteins | sample 8958761 | NCBI WGS metagenome assembly JAEEGJ01 (sample SAMN16246546, study PRJNA631951) | gut metagenome | biome: gut microbiome; feature: rumen; material: RS-attached | host: Bos | place: Iran: Karaj | collected 2018-10
GTTCCTCGCAGCCAATGACCTCGGGCGCGTGGACAATCTCAAGACGCGAACTGTCGTAGGTTTTTCCTTTCAGGTAGTTCTGTAGGATGCCCTCATCACCCGTAAGGATGAGATACAGGTCGGGCATTTTTGCCATGGCCGCCAAGGCGCCGTCCACGTTGGCCTCGGGGCTGTGGTCGCCCCCGAAACAGTCTATCAGGATTTTTATCATGTTCATTTCCTTTTTGTCACAAAACCTACAAAACCCTCAAAACTTTTTTTTCGGTTGGGGAAAGCGGCCAACTGGCCCGCTTTCCGGCGGCAACCCGGTTGGGTGCCGCCACACGCTTTACTTTGGACTTAAACATTGTTTTACAAGTTTTGTTGGTTTTGTGAATTATTACACACCTAATTTCTTGATATAACACCTATGGCGCTTGATTTTCTCTTCATCAAAGCGTTTCCACTGGTTTTGTATCGCGTAGTTGTCTTCGAGGTTCATGTTGGTCTCGGCGTACTTGACGTTTTTGAGCATCTTCATCATCTCGGCGGAAATGATGATGCTCACGCCGCGGTTGAGCCATTCGGGGTCAACGCCGATGAGGCAGAGGTCGATGACATCAGGCTTCTTCAAGGCTTTGAGCAGTCGAATCAAGGTAGTTGGAGTCAGTCTGCCGCCCGATGGACGCACCGCGTCGGCAATGGCAGGGAAGGCCAAGCCGAAGCAGACCATCTTGTCATTCTCATCGAGGATGGCAGCTACATATCTGATGTCGATGACAAGCTTGAAATTGTCGATCATCATCTTTTTCATGCCCTCGGTGAAAGGCACGGTGCCGTATAGCAGTTCGTAGGATTTGTCGAGCAGCTCGAAGATGCCATCAGCGTATTTCTGGAGGAAATCATTGGTGTTGCGTGCCGGTCCGAGATGCAGGTTGTAGCGTTTCATCACGAATTTGGCCAGCTTGTCGACCTCGCCATCGTAATCCTTAGGGATGCGCAGTCGGCTACCCGTCCAGTCTACTTCTTTTTGGTAACCAAAATTCTCGATAAAGGTCTGATAATATGGATGGTTGTAGGTCTCCTCGAAGGTGGCAGGATAGTCGAAACCGTTAATGAGCAATCCTTCGCGTTCAAGGTCGGAATAGCTCAGGGGTCCCACGACCTCATTCATGCCTTTCTTGATAGCCCAAGCCTCAATGGCTTTGAAGAGTTCGCGCGCGATTTCCTCATCTTCAATGACATCGAAATGGGTAAAACGCACTTGTTTCTTGCCAGTCTTTTCGTTGGCGGCTCGTTGCACAATGCCTGAAATGCGTCCCGACATCTTGCCGTCCTTGTAGGCGTTGAAATGGATGGAGTCGCACATGTCATTGTAGACATAGTCCTTGCGGAAGATCTTCTTCTCGTCCATGTACAAGGGCGGAGTGAAGTAGGGATTGCCCTTGTAGAGTTTCAAAGGAAAGTCAAGGAATTCCTTCTGTTGTTTTTTTGTCTGTACCTGTTCGACAGTAATCATTGAAGTGGTTCAGTTTGAAGTGGTTCAGTTAAGGCAGGTCGTTGAGTACTGAGCTTGTCGAAGTATCGAAACGCCGTCAATAAATTAAGTCGGCCCTTCGACGGGCTCAGGGGCCTTAGCTCTTATTAGCGATGTTTCGCATGGAAGCAGATGCCGATGGCGTTGGGACCGCAATGGCTCCCGATGGTCGGGTTGACGGGGGTGATGATGACGTTCAGGTCGTCGCCAAACTTCTCTTTCAATTGGCGTTCGGCCTCGGCGGCGATGTCGAGGGCATCCGAATGACCGATGACCACGCGGTGGGCCTTCACGTCTTCGCCCAGTTCTTCGACATATTTCACCAGACGGGCGATGGCCTTGGCGCGCCCCGTCTCTTTGCCGATGGAGATCATCTTGCCTTCGTTGTCGAGGTAAATGATGGGACGGATGCCAATGAAGCCGCCCATGGTGGCGGCCAAACCGCTTACACGACCGCTACGACGGAAGAACTTCAGGTCGTCGGCAAAGAAGTACATCGGGAACTTCGGCACTTCCACCTTGGCCCATTCCACGATTTCCTCGGCAGTCTTGCCCGCTTTGTACAATTCGGCGGCTTCGAGTACCACATTGTATGACAGTGCCGTAATACCCAGTGTGTCTATTTCATAAAACTTGCGTTCGGGGTATTTCTGCTTCAGTTTCTCCAAAGCCTGTCTCATGATGGTGAAGGTGTTGGAGGTACCCGATGAGAAATGCACATAAAGGATGTCATTGCCAGCAGCATATTCAGGCTCAAAATATTGGATATACGCCTCTTCGCTCATGGCGCTGGTGGTCGGCATGGTGCCTGCTCGGAGCATATCGTAGAACTTGTGGAAGTCGAATTCCTGGAAGTCGATATAGGGGTAAATCACTTGTTCACCCATGGTGTACGGCATGCTGATGAGCTTAATGCCATACTCGGCACACTCCTTGGGAGTGATGTCGCAATCGGTGTCGGAAAAAAAAGTCAACATAATACAAATATATAATCGTAAACCGGCTGTGCGCCATTGTTCAACATGATTTCAAGGTTCTTGTATTGGGTTTGCAGGTCCGCGACAAGGCGTTCCGCTTCTTCTGAAGGGACATTCTCGCCATAGAATACCAGCATCACGTCACGCGATGCGGCACCAAGGCGTTCAATGAGGGCTTTGGTGGCCGTTTCGCGGTCGGGACTGTCAGAAAGGATTTGTTTGCCGCTGTAGCCCACATAGTCGCCCGTGTGGACACTCACTTGGTCGCCTTCGGCATCGCGGATGGCGGTAGAGACCATGCCTGTCACCACAGACTGCATGATTTCCGTGATGCTGGCGATGATTTCATCAACGTTGGGATTGTCGCGGTTGATGTAGCCGATACCATAGTAGCCTTCGCCAATGGTGGTCGACGGTAGCACGTGGATGTCAGCGTCTTTATGGAGTTCGGCAGCCTGGTCGGCGGCCATCTTGATGTTCTTGTTGTTGGGGAAGACAAGGATGTGTTGTGCGTTGATACGGGCAAAGGCATCCAGGAAGTCCTGTGTCGATGGGTTCATGGTCTGCCCACCGGCAATCACTTCATCCGCGCCAATCTCGTGGAAGGCCTGGATGAGCCCGTCGCCTGAGGCCACGGTCACGATGCCGTAAGGCTTGGGTGGCAGCTTGAACGAGGCATTGTTCTGGTTGGTCGACTGGTGGTGTTGCAGTGCCATGTTCTCGATCTTGATGGTCAGGAACTCGCCACACTTTTGCATCTCGTTGAGTATCTCACCAGGTGTGAAGGTATGCACGTGCACTTTCACGATGGTGCCTTCGCGGAAAGCTACCACCGATTCGCCAACACGGTTCAGATAGTCAAAGATTTCCTTCTCGTCAAAGGTGTCGAGGTCGACTTTGGAGCGCATCAACCGGAGCAGAAATTCCGTGCAGTAGCCGAACTCCAAGGTGCTGTCTTCGGTGAACTTGTCGAGTTCTACGGTGGTTGCAGCGGCCGAAGTAGGTGCGATTTCTTCTTCTGAAATGATACCGTTCAAAGCATCATCCATGCCTCGGAAGATGCTCACTAGTCCAGCACCGCCGCTATCAACCACACCTGCGTCTTTCAGCACTTGGAGCAGTTCGGGCGTATGGCCAAGGGAGACTTGCATGGCCTCCAATAAGGTCTCAAAATAATGGTTCAAGTCCGAACTTGCATCGGCATTGGCCACACCTTCGCGCAGCACGGTGATGATAGTGCCCTCCACAGGGACAGGGACGGATTTATATGCCTCTTCCACAGCGGATTGCATGGCTTTGGCGAAGGCTTTTGTGTCGGCTTCTATCACACCTTGCAGGCCTTTGGCGAGGCCAGCGAAAATACGTGAAAGGATGACGCCAGAGTTACCTCTTGCGCCGAGCAGCATACCCGAAGAAGCGGCAGAGGCTAGTTCAGAAAGGGTGCCGAGTTGGTCGTTCATGGCAGTACACCCTGCCTTGAGGGTCATCAGCATGTTGTCGCCCGTGTCGCCGTCGGGGATAGGGAAGACGTTGAGGTCGTTGATGACCTTTTTGTCCCTGCCCAGTTGCACCGCGCCTTGGCGCAGCATCGTGGCGAAAGTCAGGCTATCGAGTTCAGTGGTTTTCTGCATTGATTTTCTTTTTCATCACACTCCGCCTATACCACGACCACTTCATCAACCTCCAGAATGCGAACGGCAGCAGGGAATACGAAATCATTATGGTTGAGGCCATTCCGATGAGGGTGCTGAGACCGATGGAACGGATGGCGGGATGGACGGCAAAGAGGAGCGAGGCCACCACGATAACCAAAATGATGGCAGAGAAGAAGATGGCCACCTTGTGCCAAGTAAGCACGTCGCGGTCACCCGTTCGCGCCTGCTTGAGCAAGCCTTCGGTGATGAAGATGCTATAGTCGACACCCACACCAAAGATGAAGGTGGAGATGATGATGTTGATGAGGTTGAACTCCAACCCGATGATGGCCATGTAGCCTTGCACCATGAACCAGCTGAGCACCATGGGAAGGAACGACAGCAGGGCAGTGATGATGTTGCGGAAGGAAATCAAGAGGATCAACAGTACAAACAGCGAGGAAATCCACACGGCGATGTTGAAGTCGTCGTTGATGACCTCCACCATGCTCTTGCAATAGTAGAACGGCTCAAGGACAAAGGTCCTGGGGTTGGTGACCAAGGCATCAGTGGCAATGTCTTTCTCGTCGAAGTCCATGGAGACATCGGTGAACACCATGTATTGGTTGTCGGCATTGCATTCGATGAAGTTGCCCAAAAGGTTATCGGGCACCACACCGCTTTCCATCAGCGAGGCGGCTTCATAGTCGGCATCCAAGAGCTCCTTGAAGTCGTAGAACATCATCGGGTCGAGGCCGAATTCCAAGGCTCCTTTCTCAACGCGTGAGATGGCGTAGGCTTTCCTTTCTTCGGTCCAGAAGTCGTTCCATGCGGCAATGCGTTGCTCTTGGTCGGCCTGGGTGACGAAGAGCTTGGGGATGAAATCGGTATAGCTATGCACCGCACCTTGTTGCTTTAGGGAATCAAGCAGTACCATGAGCGTCTTGTCGGCTTCCAAGGCCTCATCGAGGTTGGTGGAAACGGTGGCAAAATATAGGTGATAGAATCCGTCGTTGTTTTTCGCGTTGTAAAGACCCTCGGCCATGGTTTCCTCGGGTGAGTTGTAGTCGAGGTTGCGGAGGTCGTTGTCGAATTTCACCTTGGGTGAGAAAATGATGCCTATTACTACGATGACTGCAATCAATATCAAGAACCAAGGCTTTTTGTCGAAGGGCAGGTTGTTTAGGCGCGAGATGCGGCGGAAGGTCTTGCTGTTGCTGTCGGCTTTGCGGGCTGGCAAGAAATGTGGCAGGAAGATTAAGGCGAAAAGGGTTGAGCCTATCAAAGCGAAGGAGGCGAACAGTCCGAAGTCGCGGAGCAGGTCGCTGTCGGTGAAAAGCAGGCTGCAGAAAGCGCCTACTGTGGTGATACAGCTCAAGAACACGGGCGTAGACTCGTCTTGTAGCAGTTTTTCGGGGTCTCCGACAAAGAAATGGTGGATGAGCACATGCAGGCTGTAGCTGATGGCCACGCCTAGCACGATGGCACCCAAACCTAAGGCCATGAGCGACATCTCGCCCTTAATCCAGAAGATGCCCGCTAACGAGAAGGCTGTTCCATAGATGATAGGTAACAACAGCTCCCAGATGAAAGAAAGGTTTCTGAAACACAAGCCGATAAGGATCAATATCAAAACCAGGGAAATACCCACGGTCACAACAAGGTCGGAGCGGATGCGTCCGGCATTCGAAACACTGCCGATGGGGTCGCCGTGGGCATGCACTTTTATGTCTGGGTGGATTGTCTCGAATTCCTCTTGCGTTTGTTTCAGCATTTTGGCGAACTTATTGGCCGACTTCGAATCCAAGGATTGGAAAGCGGGAGCAAGGTAGGCGATGGCTACGGTGCTGTCGGGGCAGAAGAGTTGTCCGTCGATGATGTTGAAGCCGTTGACAGCGCCTTGCATCACATCACCGAGCACCACATTACGCAAGTTGAGCGGGTCATACATGATGGCTTGGGTAATGTCGCCCGTCTCGTCTTCCATCATCTGCTCGTAGTTGACCCACATCTGGTTCTGTATGGCCTCAGGCTCAAGGGCTTTCTCAAAGTTACTGTAGGCTGAGGTGTCGATGAAGGAAGGGATGTGCTCAAGCACAAAGTCCAAGGCATTGATGGCAACCTCGGGTTCCATTTTGTACAGCACGTTGCCAATATAATGGGTCGTAGAATCCTTCTCGTAGAGCAGGTTGACGAACTCATCAGTCCGTTCGGCAAGGATGTTGGGGAAGACTGGCTCATCGGCTGAGGTCACTTGAAGGTAAATCTTGTCCTTGAGTTGGATTGAGGTGAAGGCCAGCTGGCTCTCGACACTTGAAGTAGGCAATAACTTAGAGATGTCCTCCTCGAAATGGAGTCGCAGCCCGAAAAAGAGGAATACCAAGAACGAGATGACCATAATCAGGTACATCAGGATCTTGTGATTTTTGAAGTAGTGGTATATGGGAACAAAGATCTTATGCATTATTCAGTTGATATATAGCTTTTTAATGATTGATAAAACTCGGGGAGGCGCTTTGAGATGGCCACGGGACGACCATTTTCGATGAAGCAATGTGCACTGTGTCCGAGGCAGACCAACTTGCCGTTGGAGCGCATTGTGTAGTCGAACTCAAACTTCATTTCGCTCATCTTGCTGATTTTCACCTCTATTTCGATAATGTCTTTGAATGTTGTTGGGTGTTTATATTCGCAAGAAATGGAAATGACGGGGGAGAAGACATTCTCCGCTTCGATTTTTTCAAAGCCGAATCCCAGTTGGTCGAGCCAGTCGACACGGGCTTCTTCCATGAAACGGACATAGTTGGAGTGATGCGTCACGCCCATGCGGTCGCATTCGTAGTATTTCACTTCGTGTTTGTAAGTGTTCATTGTAGTTTTACCTAGGTAAAAAGAAGCGGCAAAATTACGGAAAAAACACGAATCCTTGCGGAATCGTTGCGGGAATTTGTAATTTTGCAAGCATTATGAAGCATAACAAGGTAATTCTTATTACAGGGGCCAGCAGTGGCATCGGTTTCGACGCTGCCCAGACTTTGGCCCAACAAGGCCATAAGGTATATGCTGCCGCCCGCAGGGTGGAGCTGATGGAGCCTTTGAAGGCATACGGAGTGAAGGTGATTAAGTTGGATGTCACCGATGAAGTGTCTATGATTCAAGGTGTTGAGGCTGTCATACAAGCCGAAGGTCGAATTGATGTGTTGGTCAACAATGCGGGATACGGTTACTTCGGTACTATCGAGACTGTGCCGCTTGAGGATGCGCGTCGTCAGGTGGAAGTGAATGTCTTCGGTTTGGCGCGACTGACGCAGTTGGTGCTGCCCTATATGCGCAAGCAGGGGAGTGGCCGCATCGTCAACACCTCGTCAATAGCGGGCAAGATGGTGATTTACATGGGTGGCTGGTACAATGTGACCAAATACTCCGTTGAGGCTTTTAGCGATGCCTTGCGCATGGAGATGAAACCTTTTGGCATCGACGTGGTGATGATTGAGCCGGGTTCCATCAAGACCGATTGGGGTCCCATCGCAGCCAAACATCTGATGGAAGCGTCGGCGGGTACGGCTTACGAAGAGGTCGGCACACAATGGGCCAAAAACATTGATTGGTTCTATAAGACCAATTTCCTGTCAAAGCCCTCCGTCATCACCAAGGCCATCAGTCGCGCTGTCAACAGCCGTCATCCTAAAGCACGCTATTCCCGCGGCCGCTTTTCGATTTCTGGCAGAGTTATGCATGCGCTCATGCCTGCCCGTTGGTGGGATGCCATGATGCGGAAGGGTGGAAAGATCAAGGCGGTAAATTAAATTCCAAAAATTATATTACAGGCATTCAAATAATATAAGAAAATGAAAAGTCTAAAAATGATGCTAGTCCTAGCGACTATAACGCTGACCGCTGTCTCATGCGGTCCCAAACAAGAGTCCAAAAATGAAGAGGCAGTGAAAGAAGTGGCCCCCAAAATGTTGGTGCTTTACTATTCCCAAACCTCCAACACCAAAGGTGTAGCACAAGAGATCGCCACCAAACTCGGTGCCGACATTGAGGAGATTGTTCCCGTAGAGCTTTACGATGGCGACTTTCAGGCAACCATCGAGCGTGGTAAAAGAGAGCTGGAAGAGGGTGCCTATCCTGATATTCAGCCACTTAAAGCGAATGTCGCTGACTACGACGTGGTTTTTATCGGCTATCCGATTTGGTTTGGCACATATGCGCCACCTATATTCACTTGGTTGGAACAGGTGGATCTGAGCGGCAAGAAAGTCATTCCATTTTGCACTTTCGGTAGTGGCGGATTGGAGTCGAGCATAAAAGATTTGGCTAAGGCTGAGCCTAATGCCGAAATCCTTCCTGGCTATGGCGTCCGTGCCGCGCGTATGAAGGCCATGCCTAATGAAATTGACCAATTCCTGAAGGCTGGAGGTTTCCTTAGGGGTGAGTACACCAAGTTGGAGGAGTTTCCTGAACAACATCCTGTTAGTGAAGAGGAAGCAGCCATCTTTGATGCCGCTGTCGGCGACTATCCGATGATTCATGCCCAAGCCAAGACCGTGGCTGCGCGCACCATTCCTGATGGCATGGAATATGAGTTCATTGCTGTCGACCTGCCTCGTGAGGACCGTCCCGATATGCCTCCTATGGGTGAGATGACGGTGTATGTAAGCGTGATAAGGGAGGAAACTCCCGTTTTCACTAGAGTGATTCGATAAGGATCATAACGCTTGAAACAAAAAACGTTGCATGGGTGAAAGCCGATGCAGCGTTTTTTTAATAGGCCTCATTGTCTAATCATCCGATAAACATAATTTGACTCAAAGAAAGAAAATGTTTATTTTTGCAACTTAATAAACACAATGCTTCAATGAAACCCTATCTTTTCACCCTCTTGTGCATCGCTCTCATTAGCTGCGCCAATCCTCAACAACAGGAAAAAAAAGATTCAACCGTGAACAAGGAAAACAGCAACGAAACACTTAAGAAATGGTATGACGGCTTTGACGCTGGCATCCACTCGGTGTATGTGGGCGAAGTGGTTGGTGCATGGAAAAGATAAGCGCTTTGGCGACACGGTGCATGCCTCATTTTGTGAACTGAAATAAAAGTTGAACTTTTCTATTGACTCAATATGACCAAAAAACGCGTAATAGGTATTGGGGAAACGGTACTGGACATTCTGTTTAAGAACGACCAGCCTCAAAAAGCCGTTCCAGGCGGTTCGACTTTCAACAGTATGGTTTCCCTTGGACGAGTTGGCGTGCATTGCGCCATGGTGACAGAAGTGGGGGACGACCATATCGGAGAAATCATTTGTCGATATCTGCGAGAAAATGGTGTGTCGTCGGAATATGTATGCTGCCACAGGCATATCAAGTCACACATATCATTAGCTTTCCTGGATGAGCACAACGACGCACAGTATGTGTTCTACAAAGATCATGCGTCTGTCTCGTTGGACGGCAAGTTGCCAGAGATAGGCAAGGATGACGTGGTGCTCTTCGGTTCCTTCTTCGCCATCAATCCAGTCATACGTCCTGTCGTAGGTGGTTTGTTGCGTAACGCACGAGAAGCAGGTGCTTGGATCTATTATGATGTCAACTTCCGCAAAGACCATATTCCTGATCTACCGTTCGTGATGGCGAATATCGAGGAGAACATGGGGCTGGCAGATGTGGTGCGAGGGTCGATGGAGGATTTCGAGTATATGTATGGTCTTCTTGATGGTGATGCCATCTACGAACGGGTGAACCGATATTGTCCTATGTTGATACTGACTGATGGTCCACGTTCAATACAGGTCTATACTCCTGAAGGCTGCGAGACTTATCCCGTGCAGTCGATAGAGACGGTCAGCACCGTCGGAGCTGGAGACAATTTCAACGCTGGTTATATCTATGCCATGCTGCAAGGCTCGAATGACCAAACTTCGCGCATCGCGATGGCGCAACGATGGAGCCAGGATGTCTGCCGCCAGATAGGCAACAATATCAGCGATGATTTGGTCGCATCAATCGACTAACTGGCACTCTCGTGGAGTACAACACGGCCATGGCGGCAATCGTAGCGACACTGAGAAGCACCGTAAAGCCATCGAAGAACGCGGCTGCAACGACATTGCTACCGTCGATATCATGCTCATCATCATGTTCATAGCCGTCCTCGTACTGGGTATCGTAATCGCTGCCCCGCCTCATGTCATATGGCTGTTGGCTTGGATGGTCGGAAAATGCTTCCACTACACGGTGCAAGTTGCTGAAAGGTGTCGGTACGGGAAAAGTCCTCCGCGAGTGCACCGACTACGTTGCCGATGAGGCCGAGTTTTTGGAAGATCAAATTGGATAAGTTATGAAGAGGCTTGGGATGTAAGCAATGGATAAACTGTGATTATAGTTATTTCATTAAGAATGAATATTTCTTCTTAATGTTGTCAGCAAGAAACTGCGCCACGAGATCGGTGGGGAACTGGGTGATATTGAACACGAAGTCGTAATTGCGGGCGTCGTAACGCGACACGCCGGCAACAGCCTTCGTATAAGTTTCGCGGGCATCGTCGATTTTATCAATGCGCATGCTGGCAGCGTCCTCGTCCAAGGCAAACTTCTCCATGACACGTTTCACGTGTGCTTTCCTGTCGGCAATGAAGAATATTCTCATGGCGTAAGGGTGGCTCCTAAAGATATGGAAGCCGGAGCGCCCGATGATGACGCAAGACTCTTGCGCAGCCAGTTCGCGGAGGATTTGCGTTTCGGCAAGATAGATTTGTTGCGAGGTTACCTCGCGGTCTTCCTGCGATGTGTAGCCTCCATGTCCCACGGCACCGAATTGTTGGTAAAACCGGCAGAAGTCGTTCCACCAGTTGGGTTTGGTGGCCTTGATGTGCTGCATTTCCTCAAGGGTTAGGTTGAATTTGGAGGTCAAGGTGTCAAGAATGGCCTTGTCGTAAACATTAACGTTCAGCAGTTCGCCGAGCTTGTAAGCAATTTCCCTGCCGCCTGAGCCGAACTCGCGGTTAATGGCAATAACGAATTTCGGGTTTTCCATTGTTGTTTGTATTGATGGAACAAAAGTACAAAAATGAATTGAAATCCAACTGCCTTTTCTGTATTTCTTCAGCCGAAATAATTTTTATACCAAATTGAAACGAAGAGGGTGACGATTGGGCTGAAGAATGGGCAAAGATTGAAAGCATTGCCATAAAGGTCTGTCCTGCCTGGTCAGACCAAGAATTACAAGCCGAACACAAAGAAGCAGCATAAAACAAGCAAGCCGTCAGGTATAGTGAGACTTTTAGGAGGGTGTGTCATCCGCATTATTGGATTGTAAAACAATGAGTCTTGCTCTTGAAACATTTTTTTTAATTATCAAGACAATCACACTGAAATAATCTGTACTTTTGCACCGGATTTGTGGTGTCCCTCTGCGGACTCAATAGGGAATCGGGTGTGAATCCCGGACAGTTCCCGCTGCTGTGTTGGTTACAACGCTTGCCATGACGTCACTGAAAGCCATGTCTTTCGGGAAGGCGGCAAGAAAAGACCTCAGTCAGAAGACCTGCCTCAAGTCGCGAAACAAGGCTTCCGGGAATTGGAGCTGGGATTCTATATTTAATAAGGTGTGCCCAAAGTTCGGGTACTATCTTCATTTTAGGTATTCCAACATTTTCCAAGAAGTTTTGAGGTAATGAACTTAATGTCAAACCTTTAAACTTATATTTTATGTATTCAAAATTCTTTACGCGATTGTTCCTGTTGATAGGGATGATTGGAATGTTTTCGGCTCCTATGAGGGCTGAAGAGATTCAAATTGGGTCAGGGACAGATAAAAGTCTGTATCTGCCAAGTTACAGTTATTACAACTACTCTATTTCCCAGCAGATTTATACCGCTGAGGAGCTTGGTGGAGCTTCGGGCGGCATCAGTAGCATCGCCTTTTACAATGATGGCACGACGCAAACCCGCAACTTCGACATATACATGGTCAATACCAACAAGACCAGTTTTACAAGCAATACGGATTGGATAGCTGTCACCGCAAACGACAAGCTGTTTAGCGGCAATGTCACTTTAACTGCTGGAACATGGACAACGATTACGTTAACCACTTCATTTGATTATAGCGGCAGCAACATCGCCATTTTGGTGGACGACAACACCCAATCATGTTCCTCTTCTAACCAACATGTTCAGTGTAGAGTCTTCAACACGACAGGAAACCAAAACCAAAGTCTTTATTCTTATAGGGACGGAGCAGATTATGACCCACTCACACTTCCTCCGACTGGAACCGGAACCACTTACATCAAGACCTTTAAGAACCAAATCAAGTTGGAGATAGCGACAGCACCCGTCACGTGTGCCAAACCTACGGACCTTGAAGCTTCCAACATTGCCGCCTATACTGCCACTTTGGACTGGACCAAAGGCAGCGAGGACCAAGACACTTGGGAGATTTATCTCACCGAAAACGCCAACGACATCCCCAACGATGAGAGCGAGGCCACCATCAGCGAGAACGTCACAAAGCCTTACATGCTCACCAGCTTGACCTCAAGCACTACCTATTATGCTTATGTACGCGCCAACTGTGGCGACCTCGATGGAAAGAGCAAATGGAGCGCGGGATGCCAATTTGCCACCACCTGTATAGCCATTACCGAATTCCCCTTCACTGAAACTTTCGACGACCTCATCACTAATGGCGAAATCCCGATGTGCTGGAACAACGAGGAAGGCACCACAACCAATGAAAACTACAGATGGTGCTACAACAGCAGTTACGGCGCTGGTCATAGCGGAAAATGCGTCCGATTCGATTCCTACAGCAATGGAAACGGGAACACCAACTTCCTAAAAACGCCTGTGATGAGCCTTCCACAAAGCTCGGCCATGCAATTGCGTTTCTGGTATAAAAACCCAAAAGGCGGCGACTTCTCGGTTTATATCTCGACAGACGGTGGTCAGACCCACGAAACCGCACTGGCTACTGGCATGACCAACATCGCCGAATGGACGGAAAAGACCATCGACCTTTCCGATTATAAAGGCGAGAGCGATGTCGTCATTGTGTTTAAGGGAACCTCAAACTATGGCAGCAACGATGCCCGAATTTACCTCGATGATGTCAATATAGAAATCGCTCCTACCTGTCCGAAACAAAATGGATTGCAGGTCACTGCCCTCACCTCCTCATCCGTCACCTTGGACTGGACGGCAGGCAACAGCGAGCAAGACCATTGGGATCTTTTCATCACCACAGATGCCAATGTCACGCCAAGCGCAAGCACTGTTCCTACAGTTACCAACACAGACCAGAAACCTTACACCCGCACAGGACTCAATCCCGAAACTGTTTATTTTGCCTTTGTCCGTGCCCGCTGTAGCGACACCGACCAAAGCGACTGGACTGATGCCTGCAGGTTCGTCACACCCCAAATCCCGGTTGCCGTTGACGGTGAACATCCCTACGAGAATGATTTTGAAAGTACTTGTGGCTGGCTTTTCGTGAACGGCGACCGCCCCAACCAGTGGTGGTACGGCTCAGCTGTCAACAACACCAACAATGGTGAGAAAGCCATTTACGTCTCCAACGACGGTGGAACCAGCAACACCTACACAAATACCAAAAGCGTTGTGTATGCCACCAAAGCTTTTTCTTTTGCCGAAGGCACCTATACTTTTGTTTATGACTGGAGAGCCAAAGGCAACCAGTATTACGACTATATCCGTGTGGCTTTGGTGCCGGCTTCTTATGAGATTGTTGCCACCGAAAACTTGCCCACAGGACTATCTGACACGCAATTACCAACAGGTTGGATTGCCCTTGATGGCGGCTCGAATCTTAACAACAGCGATGTTTGGAGTACAATGGTTGCTGACGAGACTCAAGTCCCAGCTGGCGAATACAAAATGGTGGTGGCTTGGCGGAATTTGACCTATTCCATCAACCAGCCTCCGGCGGCCATTGACAACATCAGCATCAACCTTACGACTTGCCCCAAACCCACTTTGAGTTATGTGACCAATTCCAACACTGCCCATTCTGGAACCGTGGAATGGACGGGGAATGCCGAGGGATACGAAATCGCCTACAGACCAGCTAGCGATTTTGACCCCGCAGATGAGACGCTGGAAGACGTCACTCGTGTTACGCTTGGAAGTGTAAACTCCTATACGTTGGAGAATTTGGATCCAGAAATCAAGTATTATATCTACGTGCAAGCCAATTGCGGTGATGAAGGCGGCAATAGTTCATGGAGCAACAGGGTGATTTTCACCACCTTGGCTACCTGCCTCGCACCTTCCCAACTGACAAAAGATGCTACAACATCGACTACCCTAACCTTCCATTGGACGAAAGGCGCCGACGACCAAGACGCATGGCAATTCCGCTACAAAAAGACATCGGAAACCGACTATGCATATTTGCTCGTCGAGAACCACGTCTCAAACACCTACACCTTGACTGGCCTTGATCCTGCAACGGATTACCATGTGAACGTGCGTGCATGGTGCGGCGAGGAAGACCAAAGCAAATGGAGCTATGCCAACCAAACATACGACTTAACCATCACTACAGAATGCGCCGCTTTATCGCTGCCTTACACCTGCGATTTTGAAGGTGCAGTGGAGACAGGCGGGCATTTCTCCAACTATCCTATGCCCAAATGTTGGAATCGAATTGAAATGCAATATGGCAGCTATTCACCCTATACTTATTATCCATACATTTACAGTTATAGTTCAGAGGCTCACAGCGGCACCAAGAGCTTGCGTATGTACAGAACGCCCAATTCAGCAAACGAGACCGCCATTTTGCCTGAAATAGACGATGTGTATGAGATGAGCAACCTTCAAATCAAGTTTTGGGCAAAAGCTGGATCATCCAACAACATCCTTTCCATCGGCATCATGGAAGACGATGTTTTTTCTGAGGTGCAAGTAGTGGAAGGGATCTCAACCACATACGCAGAATACACGGTCCTGTTGTCCACCTATACGGGAAACGGAAGAAACATTGCTATCAAATGCGGTTCGTCAAGCAGCTATCTCTATTATTACATTGACGACATAGTGGTGGAAGAAATCCCTTCATGCTTTATCCCAACAGGTTTTGCCAACACTTCGGTTGACGTCAATACGGCTACATTCAATTGGCAGGCAGGCAATAACGAAACTGCTTGGAACATCCAATACAAGAAAGCAACAGATAATGATTGGAGCGATCCTATTGCTGTTGACGAGACCACGTACATTTTGACTGGACTGCAACGTGCCACCACTTATGAAGCGCGCGTGCAAGCCAACTGCGCCGAAGACGACCAAAGCGATTGGACGAATCCCGTCAGCTTTACCACCGAATGCGGCATTTGGACTATCGATGCACAAAACGCTTTTACTGAAGACTTTGAAAATGTGGATGCATCCAATTTCCCGCCAACCTGCTGGCAAAAATTTAGCTACGACATGTCGGGATATAACTATTGGTACTTGAATTCCAACAATGGTTTAGGTTCCAGTGCCGCCTTTAGTTATTGGAGTGAAGGTTATGCTTTCTTGGTCATGCCTCAGATGCATATCGATGGTGATGTCATCTTGTCATTTGACTATCTCATCGGTTCGGGCACTTACAACGAAAGTTGCGCCGTGGTGGTTTCCACTGGCGAAATGACCTATGATGACTTCTCTCAAACCCTTTGGGCAGCCGATGGCGACAATCTTCCATCGGGAAGAGCTAACGCCACCGTTTCCTTGTCAGACTATGATGGACAAGACATTTATGTCGCATTTAAATTCAAAGGCTCTGGCACAAGCGGTTGTACTTGGTATATTGATAATGTAAATGTATATGTTATCGTCAACCAAATCGTTGAACTTGACGCTGGTTGGAACTGGTGGTCGACCAACCTCAATATCGACTTGGATCAGCTGAAGACTGCTCTTGAGGCAGCTTTGGAGGGCACCACGGTGATGATTAAGGCGCAGAACGGTGAGTACCTCACCTATGTTAATGGAACGTGGAGAGGAACATTGTCCGCAATCAACATCACACAGATGTACAAGATTCACACCAGCGCTGCATGTGAGATGACATTGACTGGCATGACTGTCAATCCAGAAGAATATACCATTACTATCAAAAAAGGAAACAACTGGATAGGATTCCCACTCAGTGAGGCCATTTCCCTCAGCACTGCGTTTGGCACATTCCCAGTGCAAGGCGACATGGTCAAATACAAAGTAGGTTATGCCACTTATGTCGATAATACATGGAGGGGAGGCCTCAAGAACCTTGTTTCTGGACAGGGCTATATCTATAAGTCCTTGACACAAGAGGATAGGGCTTTCATTTTCCCCACAAACGCAAAACAGTCTACTCAAAAAAACTAACCCTCCTTTTTATTTCCATGTTGTTGGTCGGCGGTAGACAAGACTGCCGCCGACCTTAAGGCTAAAAAGGGAAAGGTTGTAAAAAAATGAAAAAACAGTATCAAGCAGTTACGGCTGCTGAAGCCGTCAAAGTCATCAAGTCGGGCGACCATGTTCACATCAGTTCGGTGTCGAATGTGCCCCAATGTCTGGTGAAAGCCTTATGTGACAGAGGACGTGCCGGCGAGCTCAAAAACGTTTATATCCATCACCTGCACACCGAAGGCGCCGCACCGTATGTCAATCCCGAATTTGAAGGCATCTTCCAGCACAATGCCTTCTTCGTGGGTGCCAATGTGCGCGAAAGCGTCCAAAAAGGATTGGCCGACTACATCCCCGTTTTCCTTGGCGAGACCTCAAAACTCTACCGTGAACGCTACATCAAGTGCAACGTAGCCATGATTCAGGTGTGTCCACCCGACAAGTTCGGTTATGTGTCGTTAGGTTCATCGGTGGATGCCACCTTGGCCGCCATGGAGAGCGCTGAGTTTGTCATCGCTGTGGTCAACAAGCACGTACCGCGCACTTTCGGCGATGCATTGGTCCACATTAGCAGAATCAATGTCTTTGTCGAAGACGACACCCCTTTACTCACTGTTGATATGCCCGAGCCCAATGAAGTGGAGAAAACCATTGGACGCTACTGCGCCGAGCTCATCGAAGATGGTGCTTGCCTACAAATGGGCATTGGTTCCATACCGAACGCCATTCTTTCGTGCCTCCACAACCACAAGGATATCGGTATTCATACCGAGATGTTCAGTGACGGTATCCTTCCCTTAGTGAAGGAAGGAGTCATCACAGGCAACAACAAGAAGCTCAACAAGGGCAAGATTGTCTCCACCTTCGTAATGGGTTCGCAGAAAATCTACAATTTCATTGACGGCAACCACGAGGTGCTTCTGATGGATGTGGAATACACCAACGACCCCTTCATCATCGCACAGCAACCCAAAATGACTTCCATCAACTCAGGCATCCAGATCGATCTCTCGGGACAGGTGTGTGCCGACTCCTTGGGTGAGCGTATCTATTCCGGTGTAGGTGGACAGATTGACTATGTCTATGGTGCCTCGCGTTCTAAAGGCGGCAAGGCCATCATCGCCATGCCTTCCACCACACGCAAGGGCATCAACAAAATCGTGCCTACCTTGGACTTAGGATCCGGCGCTGTCACCACACGCAACCACATCCATTGGTTCGTTACCGAATACGGTGCAGTCAACTTATATGGGCGTTCGTTGCAAGAAAGGGCAAAACTCATCATCTCGGTGGCACATCCTCAGTTCCAGGAGATGCTCGACGAAGCCGCTTTCAGGCGTTTCGGACCGCATTTCCATTATTTGTGGAATAGTATCGTATAACCGCTTGACGTCATTGCGAGGAGACACGACGAAGCAATCCAGGCGTGTCGTTTTTTATCTGGATTGCTTCGTACCTCGCAATGACGCAAAGTGACAACAACACTCACAAACCAATCTTATGTTCATTCAAATCAACTTCGTAGAAATCTTCGGCGCCTTCATCGTGATGGCCGCCATCATCGACATTTTCGGCTCTATCCCCATCTTCATGAGCATGAAGGAGCAAAACAAGACCATCAAGGCAGGACAGGCCTGTTTAACGGCTTTGGGATTGTTTCTGGCTTTCTTCTTTGCAGGAGATGCCTTGCTGAAACTCTTTGGCATCGATGCAGCCTCGTTTGCCGTGGCGGGTGCTTTTGTGCTGTTCATCTTGGCCGTGGAGATGATTCTTGGCCGCGAAATCATCAAGAATGAAGGCGGAAAAGACGGCGCGAGTATCGTGCCTATTGCTTTCCCTCTGATAGCAGGTCCTGGTGCTCTTACAGCCTTACTCTCGCTTCGAGCCGATTATGCCGTAGTCAACATCATCATCGCTTTGTTACTCAACATATTGTTGGATTATATTGTCATCAGCCAGTTGGATCGCATCCAAAAACTATTAGGCGAGAACCTGATTTTCATCCTGCGAAAATTCTTCGGCGTCATCCTTTTGGCTATTGCCGTGAATATGTTTGTAAACAATATTTCGGTGATTATTGCATCGGTTCACAAATAAACATTTCAGCATAGTTTTAATAACTAAAATCTATCCATTTCATGTTGTTGTGCCGGTGGCTTTGGTTAGTGAGCTTGTCGAACTATCGGGCTGCCGGCTTTTTTGTAACTCCACAAAAGAAGAGACAGCCCACAAGGAGACGCCTCTTTACACCCAAAAACTATATTGTACAAACTCTTTACTGAATTATCACTTTCTGAACCAAATGCTTAGTTTCCGTTATCACTGAAATGAGATAGACTCCTTTGCTGAGACCGCTCAAATCGAGAGTTATTATGTGGTCTTGGACTTTGCTGTTCAAAACGGTCTTGCCAGTGAAATCAAACACTTTGTACTCAAAACCTAGAGCATCATCGACAACTATTGTTACCAAACCATGGCTTGGGTTGGGGTAAACCGATAGGCATCTATCAGTTGTCGATTTTCCAATGGAATAAACTGCGTCATTGTATTCATCGGCTCCAGCACAAGGGGTGTTGGGGCGCTCCTCGCCATCAATATCTGTAGCAGCGTAATTCAAAGGATGTGCCACGGTGAGACCTTCAGGACTGGTCAAATGGAAATCGCCGTTGCCTGCAAATTGAGGTGTGCAAGTTGACGTATGGATATCAAATCCCGATGTGGCAGCCCAATCGTCCAAGGTCGGGCAATCAATACCAGCAAAGATGCCAACATTTTCTCCTCTGAAAGAGATGCGGTTGTAGTCACAATAACGAGCCTCGCTCTCATTATTAAAACGGAAAATGTAACCTTCCGTCTCATTGACAAAGAGATTGTTGTAAACATAAAGATTCGCCCATTCCTTTTGAACCATCAGATCGCCCGATGCACCTTCACCACTGCATAAACCCGTGTTGTGAACGAAATAGATGTAATCGCTGTCGGCATTATCGAGTGAATAGCACCAACTTGAGGCAGCACCTTGAAAATCAACGACGTTGTTACGGACAATTACTGGCTCTGTGGCCGAGCCTGTGCAAGGACGAAGTTTCATCACAGTGGCATACTTTGTGGGATGGTTCACGGTCATCACATTGTTTTCGACAATACAACCAAAACGGCAACGGAACAGGTCAATGGCATTGAAATCAGTGTGCGAGTCGTTGGTGTTGTCAATCGTGTTTCCTGTGAGAGTCACATGGTCGGTGAAGGTGGTATAAATAGCCTTGCTACACTGATTGGTGAACAAGCAGTTCTGCACCAAAAGTCCGTCGTTGAATTGGGTCATGTCGGTGCCTTGGTAATAGAGACCAATGAAGCCGTTGACAAACTCACAGCCTACAAAAGCATTATCGGTATCCATCCAGCCGCCGGAGACACGATATACCAGGTTCTTGTCGTTGTCGGTATTGGAAGCCTCAGAATAGCAGCCTTCAAAGCGCACCTTTTCAAAACGGTCGTTTGAAAGTCCACCAAGCAAGGTCACCACAATGGCATTTTCTTCCGAAGTGGAAGACAAGGTCATGTTTTCGAAGGTCACATAATCGGCGCCATCGAGTGTGAGGGTGCTGTTTTGGGTATACCCTGCATTGCTGGTCAACACGACTTGTTGGTTGTCGTCTCCCGTGCCGCGGAAGATAACGCGGTTGGAGACACCTGCTCCAGAGATGGCGTTAAGGGTAACATATTCCTCGTATGTGCCTGGGGCAACTTCAAAAATCACTTCGCCAGCAATACCCGCTGACAAGGCTGATACTGCTGCACCAAATGAAGTAAAATCAGGGTTTTGCGAAGCATCGGCATTGATGGTATAGACACCACTGAGTTGTGATACGATGGCATTAATGACCACATGCACGATGAAATCGACTGACTGGCCATCGCTGGTGGCACGCATCGTGAGGTTGGCGGTGGCTTGGTTGGCGTTTTGGCGGGTCATGACGAGAATCTTGCCGCTCATAGTAGCACTCAAAGCACTCGGATTGGAATTGCTGACAATGCTATAGGTGATGTTCTCATCGGGGTCGTCGGGGTCGGTGGCCACACCATTAAGGTTGACTTGTTGCGTCTGGGGATACTCGTTGAAGACCACGTCAGAAACAGGGTTGACTATATAAGGCGGCAGGTCGGGAGCGGCGCCACCACCGTTGAAGTTGTCCATGCAAAAATAGGCTGGCGTAATCATGTTGTAGCCACTGCCTCTTGATGACGAAAGGCTAAAGGAAATGGTGGCCACATCACCCAAGGGGCTGAGATCGAACCACTCCCAAGTATTAAGGACATAGTCTTCCTCATTGTTAGCAAAGCGATAGTCGGCGAGGTAGAAATCCAATGTACCCACAGTTTGTCCACTGGCATTCTTACCTGTCGCTGTCACCTTGAACCAGTCAGGGTCGTTGCCTGTAGATCCTCCGTAGGGTGGCTCGCCATATCCGCCTTGAAGAATGTCCTGATAAGTCCACAGATTGTTGGTGACATAGCAGCCTGTGACGGTATGTAATTGCCCATCGGTGGCATAGACATCCGTCTGCACACCCATGGTATATGCCACGGCATATTGGGTAGAGCCATCATAGCCACAGCCTGCAGCCGCAGTATACTGGGCATCCAAACCGGATGGGTTCAAATCCGTGCGGTTGGAGGCCGTAAATCCGCCCCAATAGCCGTATTGGGTAGAATTGGTAAAGAGCCAGCCGCCGCTGGGCATCTCATTTTCGCCTACAGGGGGTTGCCAGATACCACCGCTACCAAGTGGCACATCTTCGAAAGTGGCAGGTTCTTGCGCCATGGCAATAGCAGCCATGACAATTGCGAGGGATAATAGTAAAATCTTACGCATAAAAATGGTTATTACGCATGAAACAAATACTGCAAGACCATCGCAAGAAGCCATGCTAATTGCCGCGCTTAGCGTCGCCCTTGTTCCCGAAGGCTTGCAATTGAACTCACGGTTTGGCAGGTCTTCTGACTTGTCCGAGCCCTGAAAGGGCGACCCGACATTATGCGAGCGGTTTTAACCCTCGCATAAAAAGGCAGGTCCCTTGCAGGGATGAGCCCGTCGCCTTCCCATACGGATGAGCCGTACAGTGGCTGGTTTGACAGGCCTTATGCGGACTTACAGCAGCGGGCACTGTTGCCGATTCTCACGGCATTCCCTTGGCCAAACTGGGTGCAAAAGTACAAAATTTGTACGGGAAGAAACTATTTGTCTCGCACAAATTTTTGTACTTTTGCTGACAAATAAAACCTGATAATCTTGCCTTGTTGTTCAAATAGATTTGCTTTGATACAATTGTCTTTATTTTAAAAAAATGTGTAATTTTGCAATATTAAACTAAGTCATAGCCATGGACGAAAACGCCGAAACTTCAAAAGAAGAAAAGAAAGCCAAACGCTACAACTTCTTGAACCAAATTGGGGCTATTGTATTGGGAACAACTATCTCGTTGATTGTCACCATCGCGACAGCACAAATCCTCGAACGGAACCATCGGGCCAAGGACCGCCGCCTTTCGGCATTGATGGTGATGAGCAACATCGAGAGCTATGCACGGATTCTCGAATCTGCCTATGATTATATGGAACGCGCCGACACCGTGTCAGCATGGTTGTTGAACCTTCCCTTGAACAAGGTTGATTCGTTGGATCAAGATTCATTACTTTCACTGATGGACGAATTGATGTATATTCCCCTAATCATATATGACAAGACAACAGAGGGCATTTTCTCTGACGATATTGAGACATGGAAAAACATGGGCAATTTTCTGTTTATTGACAATGTCGGGAAATGCTTTTCAGACATGCGTGCCATCGAGAAAGAATGGACTGCTTTTTCTGAAGAGATGGATGAAGCTCGTGATGCAATCCTCTATCACCCAGAACAATATTCAGGCAGTTCTTGGTGCTACAAATACTTGAACGACAAAGTGTTTCTTCAGATTTTGCGCAATTTCCACAACAGGAAATGTTGGGTTTATTGCCAAATCGAAAAGATACGTTATTATAATAATTTGAATATGGTCGCCATCGGCATTACCGAGCAGGAGCTGTACGATTTCATCGAAATGCGCGAGAAAGAAATCAAGGTTGACAGAGAGAAACCTGACGACAATTTCTACACTCCTAACATCAACCCCGACAGCATCACGACCATTCATATTCCCTTGCTTGAAACGACAGATGGGATTGACGGGGAAAAATAGCTTTGTGCTAATGATGGCGTTGGATGTGGTGATGGGCTGAAGTCAACCGATGGGTATAGTCAGCCGAAAAACCACATTCCGTCCCATGTTGAACACGCCTTGTCGACCAGTCACAATGTTGAAGTCGGTATATTTTAAGCGGCTCAGATGGTCTTGATAACATAAGTCCGTAAGATTGTCGACAATCAGTGACAACGCTGCCACTTTTTTGCCTTTTATCAAGACATCCGTTCCAGCCGAAAAACCAAATAGAAGGTAAGATGGGGTTGTAGTCTCGGTATCGTAAGCCGCATAGTAATGGTTCTGCTCCAAGTACCAATCCATGCGGGCTGCAAGATAGGCGTTGTTGAACACCTTGCTGTCGTGCGTGAGTTCGTATTTCATATCTAACGAGAGGCGCGGCGCCGGCGTCATCGGGAGCCATCGCATCACCTCGGGTTGGTGCAACAACTGAGCGTTGACGTATGAAAACGACGAACCGATATGAAGGGCATGGAAAGGATGAATATCCACACCTGCCTCAAAGCCCATCAGCATCGCCTCGCCCTGAGCGTAGGCAAAAGTCATCAAATCGGGTTCAATGATGCTGTCGATGCGATGCAGATAGATATAGTTGCTGATGTGGTTAGCAAACACAGCGGCATTCAACTCAAAATAACGCGTGGCATAATTCAGGCCCAAGTCGACTTGCCAACTATATTCTGGCTTAAAGTTATGGCTTCCAATCTCATACCTCAACGAGCCTTCGTGTTCGCCATTGGAGGCCAACTCGCTGATGTTGGGTGCACGGTAACCTCGGGCAAGATTGAATTTCAGGTCAAGCCTTTCCGTGACTTCGCACGTCGCTCCCAAACTGCCCGTGATACCTTGAAAATGTCTTGTAAAAACCTCAAAACGCATCTCGTCGTCCTCAATCAGACCTTTTGCGGCCAAGTAGCGGTAGTCGAAACGAAGTCCACCACTTATATTCCAACGACCCAATATTTTGGAAGCCGTTGCATACACGCCTGCATCGAACAAAGCGTAGTCGGGGATAAGATATTCCTCGCCTAGATTGATGGATTTCTGTCCCATGCCATTCAGTCCTGTCGAGAACTTCCAGCCCGCTTTCTCTTCCGAGACATAACGGACATCATAGTTCAGCGTGTGCAGTTGCAGATACAGGCCATATTCGTCGGCTGACTCCTCAAACTCCTTGCGACGGTTCTGCTGATAGCCTGCAATCACCTTTAGGTATCCAGATGACAGATTGATGAAACTCTCCGAAACCGCCTTGTAGTGATACACCCGCTGATAGGGTAGGCCATGACGATACGAAAGCAGGTCGCCTTCCTCGGAGATCAATTCGCCAGTAACCGTGTCGCGTTCGCCTTCCACAATGCTTGGAGTGAGGTTGTAAAAACCAAATTTCAGGTTGGAAAAGCCCCAATTGCGCATCAGTCCAGTTTTGAGCGAGAAGGCTCGCTCACCGAATTGGGAGTTGGGCACATAGCCGTCAAAACGGTTCTTGTAGGCATGGGCGTGCTTTTCGCTGAATCGGGCATCCCAAGTAAAGCCTTTTTGGTTTCCAGCGAGGTTGAACGATGCTCCCAACAGGCCGTTATTCGTTTGATATTCGGCGTTTACCTTGCCTTTAATGCTGCCTTCGGGTAGGGTAGGAGTCCCTTTGAATACCAACACGCCGCCCATGGCATCGGAGCCATACATGAGGCTGGCGGGACCTTTCAGGATTTCCACCGAGCCGACCTCGTTGGCATCGATTTCAATGCCATGTTCGTCGCCCCATTGCTGGCCTTCCTGGCGAATGCCGTCGTTAACAACCACGATGCGGTTGTAGCCTAGCCCACGGATGACGGGCTTTGAGATGCCACTTCCCGTGGTGATTTGTGATACGCCTGGCTGTTTGGCGATGGCGTCAATCAGATTGGTGGACGACAGTTGATGCAGTTCCTTGGCTTGAAGCATCAAAATGGGCATGGGCGTCTCTTTCATCTTCATGTCGCCCACGGCACCTGTTACTGTTACTTCTTTCAATTCCATGTGCCTGAAAAACATATCGGTAGAGTCAGGCAAACTCTGAGCCGTCATTGGCAAACCATACGCCAATGACAAGGCTATAAATAATGATTTTTTCATTTTTAGTCTTGTTGTTAAGTTATAAATACAGTAAATTGATTCTCTGGTATTTACAACAAGACTGGTGGGGCGCGCGATGAGAATGGTTGTTCGAAAGCTGAAGCAACATCTTGAACCATAGGAATAGGCTCCACCTTAGTTTCCGGTAGGGTGACCGTCACAACCACTTGTGGAGCTTCCTCGTAAGCTAGTTGATGGAACTGGCAAAGCAAACATCCGTCTTCATCCATTATTGATGAATGTTGCTCTTCAATCTCATCGGCAGCTTTCAAGGGATAAGCATGGACATGAAACGACGACAGCAACCACATTGGCAGATAGATTGCCAATAGGAATAATGCTATCTTATTCTTGTATCGCTTCATTTTTCTAGCTTTCGACGGGGCAAAGATATAGCTTTTTTTGATTACTCCTTCCCCATCAGCATCACCCGCTCCTCCTTCTTGAAGCCGAATCTTTCATAAAAAGCGGGCAAGACACCTTCGCGGGCGGTAATCAGATGGAAACCTACGATGCCTTGCGCCTTGAGGTCGGTGAGGCATTGCTCCAGCAATTGACTGGCGATGCCTTTGCGTTGATATTGGGGCGCAACGGCGAGGTCGTTGATCTCGAAGGTGCGGCCATAATGGAACAGCATGGAAGTGCCCAAAATGAAGCCTTCCACTTCGCCATCCACGACACATTCCAAGCCGTAATGCTGTTGACTTTCAATTAGTTCGCGGACATGGATGGTAGCGTCTTCCACCGACCAGTTGTCGTTCCACGGCTCGCCCGAAAACGCAGCCGCATAGATGGCGCCATATTGGCTCAGATGTTCAATAGTGATGGGGTTGATGATGAGGTTTTGCATAAGGGATATTTTTGGTAAAGATAGTGGTTTATTGCGAACGTTTGAACTATTCTTTTCACCTCTGTTTCCTTCGAAACTCCATCATGGATTGTCCCGTAGCGTTGCGGAAGAAACGGCAGAGATAGGAAACATTGTCGTAGTTCATACGGGCAGCGATTTCCTCTACAGTGAGGTCGGTCTCGGCAAGGTAACGTTTGAGTTCATAGATGACCGTGTCGTTGATGAGGGCTTTAGTGGAAGTCTTCATTAGGCGGTGGCAGACCTTGTTCAGATAGTCGGGACTGAGGCACAGTTCGGAAGCATAGAACTTCACGCTGCGTTCATGGTGGATATGCTGGTCCAAAAGCGCGTTGAGGCGATCGGGGATGCTCCAAACGGCCGATTTCTCATCATGGACCTCGGGCGGAAAAAGCTGGGCAATCCGTTGCTCAATGGCGATGAAGAGGTTGTGCAGTTCGCTGTAAACCATCTGTTTGCAGATATCACCATCGAAGGTTCGAACAATCCATTCCATTCGTCCAAACCATTCTTCTGCAAGCCGTTGCGCTGATTTCTCGATGGTGAAAGCAGGATGCCGATAAAGGAAATCCCAAAACACAGGCGAGTTGAAGTTGACGGTGAATTCGGCAATGGCGGGGTCGCTCATCTCGACGAAACGACAAGAAAAAAGCGACGAAATGCGTTCGATAGTGAATCGCGAAAAAGTGAAAAGCGGCACCAAAGTCCCGCGATGGATGGCCACGGACCGAAAATGCGAGCTTCCGAGGGCACAACCTTCCGTGCACAACAAAAGCGTACAACCCTTAACGGGAACCACCGTGTGGATCAATCCGCTGAAATCGGTCGTGCCACAAACTGTAGGCGAAGCGTTATTTGGACTGAAAAATGACATATCGAATGCAAAAATAGGTATTTTTCACCAAAAACAACCCGTTTTAGACTGAAAAGTGACATTTAAAGGCTGATTTGTTTGCCAATCGCCTGCGGCAACCTCCGTAGCTTTGCAGCTCAAAACAACACCTTTATGAGCAACCAGCCACAAGTGACCTTGGCTCCCTTGGAGCCTGATGGCAAGGAACAGTTCATCCTCGACAACCAATGGGCGTTTAAATACGGTGCTACACAAGAGTTTGGGATGCGTGACGACCATTTTGAGGAAGACGGCGAAATCATCTCACGCGACACCATCGAGCAATCCATCAACAACGGCAAGGCTTATCGCATCCTATTGGACGGGGAAAAGGTAGGTGGCGTGGTCGTTTCCATTGACAAAGCCTTTCTTCGTGGCGAACTGGAATTGCTGTTTGTGAAACCCGATGTCCACAGCAAAGGCGTGGGCTATGCGGCCTGGTGCCTTATCGAAAAGATGTATCCTGAAATTATTGTTTGGGAGACCTGCACGCCCTATTTCGAGAAGCGCAACATCCACTTCTATGTTAACAAATGCGGTTTCCACATCGTGGAGTTTATGTGGAGAGACGATGAAATGTTTAGGTTCCAAAAAGTGATGCCATGAGAAAAATGAAGAAAGTATTTGCAGCGTTGTTGCTAATTATGGTAATTAAGACTCGGATATATGATATTAGAGGTTTAAAGGTAATGCTTGATAGTGATTTGGCGGAGTTGTATGAGGTGTAGGTGAAATACCTGAAAAGACAAGTAAACAGGAATATTGAACGCTTTCCGAAAGATTTCATGTTTGAGTTGACTCACTAGGAATACGATTCTTTAAGGCGCCAAATTGGCACCTTAAAGAGCGGACGCGGACAACATGTCAAGTATCCGCCATACGCAGACAGCCGAGCGGCCTCAGCTGGGGTTGGTGTTTGAAACTGCTGCGGTATTCATCCTGCCTGCCCTGTTCGGTGTTGACGGCATTTGGTTCGCCATCATCTTCGCGGAAGTATTGTCATTGATTTTGTCCGTTGTGATGCTCAAAAAGCACAAGGAACGGTATCATTATGCATGAGATTGGATTATTGTATTTCCAAAAATCATCGAAACTTGGGATTCAATCGTTTGACATTACCCATCAATAGGGATTTCGCGGTTTTTGAAATGGCCGTTACTTTGTAGCAGATTTTTGTCATACTGTACAAGGATAGTTTTTTAGTTAGTTTTATAGATGAGGGGGCATATGTTGTCCCCTTGTCTTTAAACCAAATTGTTAATCTTGTGGAGAATATAAAGAGTAATCGTATGGATTTGAAAATTGGTGACATTCAAGAAACAGCATTGATAACGTTGGCCATTCGTGCCAGCGAGACAGACCGTCCAAACGCCAGAATAAAAGACCCTAAGGCAAAAGAAATCATCGACACATTGGGGATTGATGTGAGCAAGTATGACCCATTCATGTCGCATGAAGGCGTGGTGGCGCGGACCATCATGTACAAGAACGAGCTGGAAAAACTTATCAAGCAATATCCCGACGCTTTGTGCATCAATCTGGGATGCGGCTTCGATGATAAGTTTGTTCAGGTTGACAATGGGAAAATCACTTGGTTTGATGTTGACTTGCCTGACATTCTGGCTGTCCGCAGAAAGATATACCAAGACCGCGACCGTTGTGTTATGAAGGAAGGAAGCGCCTTTGAATCGGACTGGACAAAGGACTTGCCAAAACGCTCAACAACAATTGTGGTCATGGAAGGCGTGTTGGAGTATTTCACAAAAGAACAAGTTACCACATGTCTAAAAATGTTGTGTGACTCGTTTGAACATGGCTATTTATTAGCGGAACTTCATCACCCGATTATGGGCAAAAGCTCGAAGCATCACGATGCGGTGAAATATACCAATGCAGAGTTCCAATGGGGAACCAAATCGGGCAAAGAGTATCTTGACCTTGAGCCCCGACTGACATTGCTTTCGGAGCAGAGCTACAACGTAGAAATGAAGAAACACTCTTTCCGAGCAAAGCTTTTCGCATTCTTCCTGCCGTTTTTGAACAATCGGCTGGCGGTTTACAAATGGTAGACGTAACCCAAAATAACAAATGTAGCGATACAGTAGCATTAAACAAGTAATAGACACATTCACTATGATTGATTTTTTCACAACTTTCCGTCCCACATTATTGGGTGCATGGATTCCCGCCGTGGGAATGATATTATTGCAGATGGTCTGTATGTCCATTTTTAAGGAAGGTGGTAAACGAGCCGTAGACACTTCGTGGTACGTTGCCCGTACAAAACGTTTCGCAATGTTCAACAGCATGTTCCAGATGTTTTTTATCGCCGTGGCCGTATTCGTGCCGTTTAAGTGTGGAACGGTATGGTTCGCTGTAGGCGGTATCGTATATGTCTTCGCGTTGGCGCTGTTTGTATGGTCTTTCTGGTCATATTGTACCGCCGACCGCGACAAGCTCATCACTAAAGGCATCTATCGATATTCCCGCAACCCGATGGACGTTGTGTTTACCATAGGCTTTCTCGGTATAGCAATATCCTGCGCCTCCTTGTGGCTGCTTTTGGTCCTCCTTCCCTATGTGTGGGCCATGCACGGCACCATACTAGGAGAGGAACAATATTGCGAGAAAAGTTTCGGGGATGACTATCGTGAGTAAAAAAAGCGTGTGCCAAGGTATGTAATATTCAAATGATGAAAAAGAAAACCAACTATAAAAACTGGATGCCGAAAGGCATGATATGGGGAACAGCGGCGGGATGTGCCGTATGTCTGATGATGTTCCTTGTTTTCGGCGTGAGCGGCCTGCTTGCGGCAGGAACACTGAAAACCATACTGACGGTTATATTCCTTA
>JAEEGJ010008007.1_pt1 | contig 29522 bp, 22 predicted proteins | sample 8958761 | NCBI WGS metagenome assembly JAEEGJ01 (sample SAMN16246546, study PRJNA631951) | gut metagenome | biome: gut microbiome; feature: rumen; material: RS-attached | host: Bos | place: Iran: Karaj | collected 2018-10
GGCCTTCGGCCTTAGTTCGCATGGGACGAAATTCAAACAGCCGCCGAAAGGCGGCTTCCATTGGGCGACGCCAGAGGAAAGGGCGGCCAGCCGAATGTTTCACAGCCACCATCACGGTGGCAGTTGCGCATGTGCGTGCGCATGCGCATGTGCATGCGCGGGAGGCGGACGGGCTGGTTGCGCACGGAAGGATTTCTACCATCCGAATTTGACTACAGATCAGTTGGAAAAAGCTATCACCAATAAACAATAAAGGACCATCATGCCGAAACATATCCTCTTCTTGTTCACTGATCAACAGCGGCGAGACACCATTCATGAATTGGGTAATGCGGACATCCAGACGCCGTCATTCGACGCGTTGGCGCGGGAATCGACGGTATTCGACTGCGCGGTGACACCGTCGCCCGTCTGCGTTCCCGCGCGTATGTCCATGCTGTCAGGCCAATATCCTGCGCGGACGGGTTGTACGAACAACAACAAGAACTTAGCCTATACGGGAAAAGGCGTCTATGATGCTTTGACGAAGGCGGGTTACCAGTCCTGCTGCGTCGGTAAAATGCATCATGTGACGGATTACTACGGCTCCATCGGTTTCTCGAAACGCTACACGCAGGAGGAATTATCCGCTCCGGAGGATGACTACACGCAGTTCATCATGAAGAACTATCCATATGTTTTCGACTACAATGGTGTTCGCACGGAGATGTATTACGTTCCGCAAGTTTCACCGTTGCCGCCGGAAGCGCATCCGACGCAATGGGTTGCGGATAGAAGTTTGGACTATTTGGACAGCGTCGATCCGTCCAAGCCTGTCTTTTTGATGTCGTCGTTCATCCATCCGCATCCACCATTCTGCCCGCCTGCGCCGTGGAACAAATTGTATCGCGACGATTTGTCGCTGCCGTACGTTCCTGAGCATATAGAGGACTTTGCTGAACTCGTCCATGGTCGTTTCAAATTGGACAACATGGGTGTTTCTGAACGACAGATCATCCTGCTGAAAAACTACTACTACGCGTGCGTTTCCTTCGTCGATTACCAAATCGGTCGTATCATCGCCAAACTCAAGGAGAAAGGCATGTACGATGACACGATGATCATCTTCTCGACGGACCACGGCGAACTGCTCGGCGATTACAATTGCATGGGCAAACGGACGATGGTTGATGCTGCCGCTCATATTCCGTTGATGATCCGTCGGCCAGGCGATAAGCCACGTCATTGCAAGGATTTGGTGTCCCTTGTCGATATCGCGCCGACGTTGCTTGCATACGCGGGCATCCCATATGATTCTGCTGAATTCGATGGTCTGGACATGTTTGGAAGCAAGAAACATGACGTTGTCTTTTCGCAATATGCGACACGTAAAAAAGGTGCCTACATGGTCTGTGACGGCACGGAAACAGGCGCGGGCAAGTTGGTCTATAACGCTCCAGACGACCGCTATTACTTCTTCGACACCTTCCCAGACGACCGTGACAAATATGAAGAATTGAAGGATACGGAACACGTTAAGTCGTTGAAGGCCAAATTGGATGTGTATCGCGCAAGCGAAGTGCTGATGGAGCCGCATCCTGTTTCGGCAGAGAAGCAGACAGGCGGAAAGAACAACACGCATTATGCGGGGCGTCTGGACCACGCCATGCGCCATGACGAAGAGGCCGGCCGTATCCCGCCAGGCTATACCATAGATCTATAGGCGCCATCGTCGCTTTAGTCGCTTTTGTCCTTTATGTCCCTTTCTAACAGGAGGAATATCATGAAAAAACTTTTAGTTTGGTGTCTGTTGCCGCTGATGGTGTTCGGGCAGAACATGTTGAAGAATGCGGGCTTTGAGGAGAAAGGCGAGAAAGGCCTGCCAGCGAATTGGGGCAGTCATTGCACAGGTGGTTCAACGGCTGGCATGACGACGGAGACATCGTATAGTGGCGAGGCTTGTGGGTATATTGTCAAGATCGTCGATGGGAAAAGCCATGTGGCGGCGATTACGCAGGGCCGTTTGCCCGTCGAGCCTGAAACGGAATATTTGCTGACGGCGATGGCAAAGGGTGTTGGCACCTTGTTTGGCTACGAATACGACGCAAACGGCAAATGGTTGAAAGGCTCCAAAAGCATTGCCGTCCAGAGTGAAGACTGGGTTCCGATTTCCACTCGTTTCAAGACATCGAAGGATACGAAAACGTTTGAAGTCCGTTTCGAACTGTATGGTAAAGAACGGGAAGGAAAAGGCTGGATTGACGACGTGCGCTTTGGCACTCCGCAACCGCAACCACAACCGCTGCAAAACGTTGTATGCGAATACAATCCGCAGACGAGATCGGTGAAATTGTCATGGACGCCCGTGGAAGGCATGCGTTATTATATTGGCCGTTCACGGTATCCAGACAATTCGGATACGGAGCTTTATTTTGGTAATCTGACAAAAGGTGAATATGAAGACAAGGATATTCCAACGGATTGGGGCCGTGCATTTTATAGTTTGACGGCGGCGGATCAGTGGAATCAGCGGTCGGAGGCGACGGAGCCGCGCGAAGTCGTGCTGAACGGAGGAGATAAAAAGGGCCGTGTCGTTTTGTGGACGGATAGCGTGATGAACAAATACCGTCGCTATGCGCCGCCGAAAGACGATGAAGCGAAACCATCGCTGGCCATTTCACTGGCGATTCGTGAGACAGAGGCGCGGCAGATTGTCGTTTATGCAGAAAATGCTCCAATTCAAGGACTTAATGTGAAAGTTTCGGAATTGAAGGATGCGGATGGCGCGGTTGCGCAAAATTTAGAATTGCGGCTGTTGCAGGTCTGCTATTCCATGGTTCGCAAGACGACGTGCGATCCAAAACTGAAGCTGACTCCCGGCCTGTATGCTGACGCGTTGCCGCCGCTTCAAGGTGCCATTGACGTGCCGTTGGAAGCGACGCAATCCATTTGGGTGCAGGCAGAAACGAAGGCTGGTTGCAAACCTGGAAAATATACAGGAACCGTGACGGTCACAGATAAAAACGGTTACAAAAAGGAACTTCCGTTGAGCGTGGAAGTCTATGATTTCGAACTGCCTGTGACGCCGTCTTTCAAAAGCGCATTGGCTGTTTGGCCGTCGATGTTCGAAAAGAGCTTTGGTGTGAAGCCGAAAACGGCGGAATGGCAGGAGCTTTGGGACAAATACTATTGGTTCATGGCTGACCACCGTATGGGCGCGGGCGAACTACCGTATCCTATTCGCTCTGAGGAAGCTAAGAAGATCTTAAACGATCCACGTGTGGCGGCCTTCCAGATTCCCTGTGGATGGGGGAAGAATATGAATTTAGAGAAGCTCAAGGCGGATGCGGATTATCTGCGTGAAAATGGCTGGCTGGACAAGGCGTATGTCTATGCTTTCGATGAACCGAATGAATCGCAATATGATTACGTTATCGAACTGGCGAACAAAGTCCACTCTGTCGGCAAAGATGTTCAATTCTTAATGACAGAACAGCCAGAGGCTAAGTTGTTGGATTACATTGATATATGGGTTCCTGTCCTCGGCTCTATCAATTGGGACAAGCTGTATCCGCGCCGTAAGGCTGGTCAGCATCTTTGGTGGTACACATGCTGCTGGCCGAAGGCCCCGTATCCGACATATCTGATCGATGACTGCGGTACATCTCACCGTGTGCTTTCGTGGTTGCAGGCAAAATATGGAATTGAAGGCGTATTGTATTGGTGCGTAAATGTTTGTGCGATGTATCGTAACAACGCCTATCAGAATGAATGCAAGGTTTGGGAAGAGGCAGAAATGTTCCCAGATGCGAATGGCGACGGCTTCATGATCTATCCGGGCAAGCAGGTTGGCATTGACGGTCCTGTCACAAGCATCCGTTTGGAACTGATTCGTGACGGCAATGAAGACTTTGAATATTTCCAAATCTATCGCCAACTGCTTGGCAATGATTTGGATGCGGAACGCCAAATCCAAGCCGTGATCGCTCCTGTGGCGGTGGATTTGACCCATTGGGATCATGATCCAAAGAAACTTGAAGCTCAACGCAATGCGTTGGCGCGGAAGATTATGGCGCTGAAGAAAAAATAACAAATACTCTAGAATTCTAGAATTCTAGCAATTTGGAGAAAAATGAAACTTTGCAGTTTGTGGATGTTAGCTTTAGGCGCGGCAGCGCTCATGGCGCAAGACGGTGATGCATTGCTTCGGGAACGGCTGGAACGAAATCCCGCGTGGAAACGTGCGCAACAAACGCCTGCGTATGATGCACATGCGCCATCGGGCTTTGTTTTGGACGAAGCAGAAAAGGCGCGGCAACGCGCCGCTGGCGAAGAACTGAAAAAGCAAGTCGCCGCCGCCATCGCGGAAGGCCGGAAGGAATTCCACATGGCGCCCGGCCAGTATCGTTTTGCTGATAACAGCGGATGGCATTTTGATCGTGTGGAGGATTTCACGTTGGACGGGCAGGGCAGCACGCTATGGTTCGAACGTCCCATGGCCAAAATTGCCGACAATCCGCAAAGTTTGCTTTTCACAAACTGCAAAGGCATGACGCTGAAGAATTTCCAGATTGATTTCGATCTGCCGGTCTATATTCAGGGAACGATTCTCTCCATCGCTGAAAATCTCACAAGTTTGGAAATGCAGATTGATTCCGACTGGCCGAAATCCGGCATGGGTGGCGGTCAGTTCACGCTCTATACGCCTGAAGGCGAATACATTCCGCAAGATACACTGATTCATGACGGCGCGACATTGCATGATGGCGACAAGCTTACTGTGAAACTGAATCCATCGCAGCTTGCGCCGTATTTTTCGAAAAATCCACGAATGGAAGCTCGCGGGATGGCAGGAAAAGTGAAGGCGGGCACGTTGATCGCGCTGAATTTCCGTCGCGGCTTCACAATCCATGTAAATGGTTGCGAAAACATGACGTTCGACAATATCGATGTCTGGCAGTCACAGGGCATGGGCATTCTGGAAAACGGCGGTGTCGGTAACAATAAGTTCTTGAATATGAGACTGATGCGCAAGCTTGGAACACGCCGGATCCATTACGGGACGGCTGACCATTTCCATTCCAATTGCGTGACACACGGCGCGTTGGTGGAGAACTGCGAATTCGCCCATACGTCAGATGACAACTTGAATCTGCACGGCAATTGGCGGTATTGTTGGAAGCAACTGTCACCGACGACGATTATCGTCGGCGCGCCAAAACCGCCCATGGCTGGTAAGGAATTCAACATATATCGTATTGGGAAACTGGAGCAGGTTTCATTTTCAAAAGTCGTTGATGTAAAGCTGCTTAAAGATGAAACCTTGCTAAAAGAAATCGCCGACGCAAAACCGCAGGCGAATAGTCGGATTGCATGGCGTGGGAAAGGACAGTTATATGTTGTCGAGCTTGGTGAAGCGGTCGATTTGCCATCTGAACAACTGCTGGTGGACACGCATGTCGATAATGCAGAAGGATTTGTGATTCGCAACTGCTATTTCCACGATTCGCGTTCGCGCGGAGCATTATTGACAGGTGTAGGTGGTGGATTACTGGAGAATAATGTTTGGAAAGGTGTATATACAGGCATCAGCGTCTATGAGGAGTCGTGGGGCTATGCGGAAGGCGCGATTCCACAGAACGTTAAAATCATCGGCAACACGCTGATCGGTTGCGGCGGCATCGAGACAGGCCTTGTGCCGCGCGACACAGCGCAGGGTGTGTGGAATGATTCCATTATCCGTGATGTGGAAATCCGCGACAATTGGATTGTGGAAGGCGGCTACATTCACATCATGTATGTCAATGGCGCAACTGTCAGCGGCAACGTGTTTTGGAATCCGTTGCGCTATGAACGGCAGTCGGGTGATTTTTCCGGCACGAAAAATATGTTTGGCCATCCGCAATATCTTGGAATGGAACGCCATGGCGCTGTCTTTGTAACCGCCAGCAAACATGTCGATGTGACGGACAACAAAGTCTATCTCGTCACGCCAGGCGACCTTCAGGCCGTCCAACTTGGCAAATTCGCTGACGAGAAGACGATATCATGCAAAAACAATACCGTCATCCGCGTGGAGAAGTAAAAAACTCTTGTCTCGTTTTCAAATGGTGAATACCAAAAAAAATCAGCCCCGCAACGATACAATGTTGCGGGGCTGATTTGTCATTTAAAATGCGCCATGAAAGTTACTTCTGGCGGACGAGGCCTTCGACCAACTGCGTGTTGGATTCGGCTTCCAACTGTTCGTAGTATTCGGCCAATTTGCGGCCTTTCTTACGGTTTCCAAGGCTCGTCTTGATCTGTTCGGCAAGACGCTTGGAATCTTCATCATCCTTCAATTCACGCTTGTCCAGATAAACCAAATCATAACCAGTATAGGTCTTGACAGGCTCCAAAACAGTGCCGACCTTACCGCGATGCAAGGCTTTCAGGAGGCCCATCTTGTCCTTCGCGTGCAAATCACGGTTCTGCTGTACGTTCATGAAATCAAAGGCATCCTTGACAGGTTTGAAGAAGTCGGCAGCACCTGCGGCTTTGTCCAACGGCGTGCCAGCGGCCAGTTCCTTGTTGATGGCGGCGGCCTTTTCTTCAGCCGTCTTCTTGAGGGCGGCCATGGCGGTCTCTTTCCTGTAGAGGTTCTTCAGGCGGTTGAAGGCGGCCGGATCTTCGGCGGACGGAATGGCCAGATAAGACGGCTTAATATCCTTCAAGCAAGCAACATAGCTCGCATTCTGGCCAGCTACCATGTACGTGCAGGGATTTTCCGGCGTACGGCTGAACAGCAGATTCATCAACTGATATTCATTGCCGAAACCAGGGATGGAGGCACTCTTCGCCGAGTACGGCAGATCGACGATTTCGGCATCCGGAACGCCAGCGGCGACCAAATCTTCAAAAACTTCAACCATCGCTTTCTTGTCGGCGCCAGCCTTGTCATTCTGATCGCAGGCTTCCGTGAATCTCGTGGAGAAGGCATGTGCGGCATCTGCGGCGAGATTCTTCGTTCTGTCAGCTGTGATGGATTTGACCAGGTCGGCTTGAACGACAGGATCTTCATAGGTCTTGCCCATGTCTTTTTCAAGCAGTTTCACGACCATCAGAGAGTCTTTGGTTTCCAGAATGCCGCTCACCTGATTGATTTCCATGTCCAAAACAGTCTTGGCGACGTTTTCGTCGAGAGTCGTGACATCGACGAGACCCGTGTCGCCCTGTTTGCTCTTCGTCACGATGTCTTCAGAGTATTCCGCGACGAGATCTTTGAAATCCTTTCCTTCCTTCAGTTTGCCGAGCATTTCGGTCAATTTCGCCTTCTTGGCGACATTTTCATCCGCCTTGTCAGCGTTCAGATTCACGGCGATCTTGCTCATGCGGACCTGTTTCTTCTCGAATTCGGCCTTGCGGGCTTCATATTCAGCCTTCTTTTCGGCTTCGGTGATTTCGAAACGGCCTTCAAACGTTGCGGGCTTAAAAGCGACGATTTTCGCGCTGCGGAGCTCTTCCTTAAAGAACGGCATGACGTTGTCGCTGAGGTACTCCTGATATTTGGAGTATTCGGCCATCATGGCTTCTTCGTCCAGTTTCTTCGCTTCAAGGTCCTTCTGGAAGGGGCCGATCAGATCCCAAATGCTTTCGAGACCCGCCACTTTATCCTTGTACGGCGCGATATTTTCGTTAAACCAAGCCATGGCTTTTTCGCCAATCAACTTGTCAACAATCTTCGCCTTGACTTCGTCATTGATGGCGGTGGGCATTTCGCCGGGCTTCTGTTCAGCGAGAACGGCCACGTTGAAGGCACCAATCGTCGCAACTTCCTTCGTGGCGGCACCAACTTGGTTCAACGCGCGAATGGCGCGGGCCAGCGATGTCACATTGCCCGTCATGCCGGGAATGGTATCTCCGTTCGAGAAGAATCCAGTCGTAACAACCTTAGCACCAGCCGCTTCAGCAAGCTTCGTGAAACGGGCGATGGTCTGTTCGGGCGTTTCGCCGACGGGCTTCTCAGCAACCTTGGCGGCGAGATCAGCGATGGCCTTGCGGGCGAATTCGCTGGCTTTGCGGCGGCTGACCTGTTTTTGAATGGCATCCTTTACATCTTCATATTTCTTGTCTTTATACAGATGAGCTTTGCCCTTTTCGAACATGTCTTTGAGTTCTTCTTCCTTCGGCTCGACCTGCGCCTTCAGGGCGGCGTTCGCGACGACATCGTCAACAGCGATGGTGGCCACGACGGCCTTCTTCTGGTCGTCCAACGTCAGTTCGCCTTTGCGCGTTTCGAAGAATTTCGCGATTTCATCATCCGACGGGGCGGAATCCTTCGCGAGGTCCATCATGAAGTCATGCTGGCTGATCGTGTACTTCTCAAGATATTCATTGACTTCGTCTTCCGTCACTTCGACGCCTTCGACGGCCTTTTCTTCCAGACGGTCGATGATAAGATTCTCTTTGATGATTTCATCAAGATCGCCACCACTCATGCGGTTGGGAATCATGTAGTTGTTAATGAAATCAACGTAACGCTGCTTGGAGAAATTCTCCTTGCCGCCGAAGATCGGCTGAGACTGGATTGCTTCCATGAGTTCGGCGTCCGACACTTTGTCCAGACCGAGTTCGTGGGCTTTGTGAAGGGCACGCATGCGCTGAAGGGCCAGCTGCAACAACTGGGAGTCGCCTTTGTTCTGGCGGCCGAGCGACATGCCTGTGCGCAACGTATAGCCGAGATCGGCCCTGCGCATCTGTTCCATGGTGTCTTTGGCTTTCAGCGTCTTGCCGTACATTTTGCCGAATGTTTTCAGCCCGGGCTCGCGATAGCCGCAGCTGTCCATGCCGCCGCCCAGCGAGAAAACGAAAATGACACTGATGATAATTCCGAGCACGATGTAGGTCTTGCGGCCGTGCTTCTCAAAATAACGGTTGAAGCTACTGATGATCATGTGAGAATCCTTGTCTATAGAGTCAAATTTCTTTGTTATCCTTATTCATTCACGCTATTACGCGTCTTCGCGGATCGCCTTGATGGCGTTGGCGAAACCGTTTTTCGCGCCAAACACGCTACTGCCGGCCACGAGCACGTCCGCTCCGGCCGCCTTCACTTGACGGGCTGTGCCGACGGCCACGCCGCCGTCCACTTCCAAATAAATCTTCTTGCCTGTTGCATCGATCATTTTGCGCAAAGAGGCGATTTTCGGCAACTGGCCTTCCATGAAAGACTGCCCGCCGAAACCGGGCTCGACGGTCATAACAAGAACCATTTCAACCATTTCCAGATACGGCCGCAAGCTTGTAGCCGGCGTGCCTGGACGGAGCGTGACGCCTGCGCTGCAGCCAAGATCATGAATTCGGCGGATCACATCCGCCAAATCGCCACGGCTTTCGACATGGACCGTGATATGATCCGCGCCAGCCTTCGCGAAGGGTTCGATGTAACGGCCGGGCTCGGACAGCATCAGATGCACATCAAACGGCAGATTGCTTCCTTTTCGGATGCAGGAGACCACGCCGGGCCCCATTGAAAGGTTCGGGACGAAATGGCCATCCATGATATCCACATGCAGCAAATCCGCGCCGCCTTCTTCCACGCCTGAAATAGCCTCGCCTAGACGGCTGAAATCCGCCGCGAGAATCGACGGGGCCACTAGGCAGCCGTGCTCAAATTTCATTTCATTCAGTGAACGGTTTTTCATCGCATTCGCCCTTTTACAACAAAAAACGGGCACAGAGACGCGTCTGTGTCCGTTTTTTCATGCATGTCACGCCATGACAATCCTTATGGCATTAAGGCCTCCGCCAGCCATGCATGGCTTTCCCGCATGTTGACGGCTTTTGTCTTTCAAAATCAGGCCTTGACAATCTTGTTCGACCGGATGCAGGCGGTGCAGACTTTCATCTTCACGACAGATCCGTTGACCAGGGCGCGGACGACCTGGATGTTCGGCTTGAACGTGCGCTTCGTGTTTTTCACAACGTGCAGACCGATGCCGCCTTTCTTCTTCGCCAAACCACGATACGTGATATGGCCGCCAACGACTTGGCGCTTGCCGCAAATCTCACACACATTGCTCATTGTAGTGACCTCTTTTCTATGGTTGATGTTTTATTGAAACCTTTTTGAAAAAACCATACCCTAAACAACAAAAAAACCGTGCTTCCCATCCCGCACGGCAGTTTTTCATCTGCTGGATTCACATCCGCAAGTATGGTCTTCGCATGATCTAGCAAAATACCGCCTGCTCCCGTCTCCCGTCGCCTTCCTTTCAGACAGACTTAATTGCTTGACATGCTTGCCTTTTCCATGCAAAAGTGGGATGGCCGGGACTCGAACCCGGGACCCCCGCATTAAAAGTGCGATGCTGCTACCGACTGAGCTACCATCCCATATGCAGGTGGAAAAAACATCCTATACTATACACCCACTTTGGATTTTTACAAACAATTCCATTTTTTTTTGAAGAAAATCAACACTTTTTCGCGATTCGCCCTGTCATTTGTCATTTATTAATTTATAGTAATGTTTTCGACTTATCAATCACTCAACGAATTCAGACATCGACAGGAACCAACATGTCTATCCAAGAACAATGGCAGCAAATGCGCAAGGCGACAACGGCCTCGGAGCAGCAGCTTCTTGAGCAGTTCATCCCATGGACAGAGGAATTCACGGCGGAAGAGAACGACGCCAACGGAGCCTTCGTCCATTGGCGCGCTATCGACAAGGACACCAGGCTCGGCCTGCTTAGAAACGCCATCGGCGGCACGATTGTCTCTCATCCTAAATGTCCGCAAGCCGAATTGGGCTTCCTCTATGCCCTCTACCAGTTCCTCTGCCACCGCAGAACATTCATCTGCTGCCCGCTGACCATCGACGCATTGACCATCCGCCACTTGACGGAACGCATCAGCGCCATTGAAAAACTGCGCATCGACCTGCTCGGCCACTGCGTCGGCGCCTCCCACCGCCATCTTTCGGACTGCCAGAACTGTGATTTCGCTTTCGCGGACTATTTCCAGTTCTTCTCGGCTATCAAACGCCAGCCGGACATCTTCAAGAGCCAAGTTCAGGCCATTTTCATTCTGGAAGGCGATTTCAGCCTCTATGCCAACCGCATCATGGCTTTCGAACACAACATCCCGAAGGCCACCGGCATTGTTTACAAGTCCACGGGCAAGATTCCCGAAAGCTGGAACAGCGGCGGTGACGTCGTGGACATCATGGGCTACTTAAAGGATGCGAAGCTCACGCTGGCTGGTTCGTCTTGCCACATTGACCCATATGTCGCGGAAGAAGTCAATTTCGTCATGGGAAGCGCCTTCCGCAAGCCATTGAAAGGGGACAAGCATCTTCCGTTTTCGGCTTTCACCTACCGCAGTGCCGAAGAGCGCGCCTCCGCAGTCGCCAACGATGTCGCCAAAGCGAAAGGCAATGCGTTCATCATCTGCTATTCGGATCCCGTCTTGGCGAAAATTCAGGAGGAATTCCGTAGAAGTGGCCTCGAATACACCTTCACGACGCGTTCTGCGGATATCAACACATTCTTTGAAATGAAGACCGGAGATGACAAACGGCGGATCATGATCTTCCGCGGATTGCCGTCGCCGCTCGTGTATCAGGACAAGCCGCTTTGCGATGGTGCGCTCTTTGTGGCGGAGCATTTCGTCAGCATGGCGGTCCATGACAAACTATTCGCTTTCAGCAGGCTCATCTTCAATGAGACGCAGCAGCCGAAGATCTACTTCTCCCTAGAGGACAGCCTGTTCGCCATTTACGAAGAAGACGCCCAGTTCAAGAAGCTCTTCAACATCATTGATTTCACGGAGAAGTACGACCCGTGGAAGCAGATTCGCCGCGTTCTCGCGAAAGCCATGCTCAACAAGCTCCATAAAGTGCGCACGATGTGCCTCAACGAAGAAATGGTCGTCTTCACGACGTCGCTCGTCAAAGTGGCCGACCACTACACATCCGGTATCTCGCAGCAGCAACAGCGCAAGGCCGCCAACGCCTCCGTCAAGATGGAAGCCCTTTGCTTCTGCGGTTCCGGCAAGCCCTTCAAGGAATGCCACGGCAAGAAGAAATAAGTCCGCCGCCATGCCCCACGGCTTGGCATGCAACTTTCATTTATACCTTTTATAATTATTATTATGTTCGTCACATTTGGCTTAGACACGACTGACACGCCCGACAAGATCAAGGAGTACATAAAATACGGTGCGGAGGAGTTCTTCGCGGGATTCATTCCCCGCAACTGGCTCTCCAAATACGGCTGGGAGGTGTGCCCAAACCGCAGACCGCTTGGTCATACCTATAACTTCCTGCAGGTCGCTGACTTGCGGGAGGTCGCAAACGCCATCCATGACAACGGCGGGCGGCTTAATCTCGCCATCAACGCCCATGACAACGGCTCCGAGCGCCTCCCCTATCTTCGCGCCACCGTTGAAACCATGGAACAGTTCAATCCGGACGGATACATCGTGGCAGATCCCGCCGTCATGTTCAGCCTCAAGGCGTGGGGCATCAACAAGCCTATCCATCTCAGCACAGGCGTCGGCTGCTTTTCTTCCGAAGCCGTCCGCTTCTTCTGCAAGCAGTTCAACATCCGCCGCGTCGTCATTCCTCGCAAAATGACTCTCCGCGAGACAAAGCTCATGATTGACAATTTGAAGGATGTCAAAATCGAATTCGAAATTATGATCATTGGCTATCGTTGCTACTTCAACGATGAAGACTGCCATTCCGTTCACAGCGGTTCTCGGCGGAATCTCTGCGGTGACGTCTCCCTCGGGCAGACGTTTGTCACACGGCGCTTCCCCGACAACTGGAAGGACGTCGTCCAGTCCATAATCGATGATCCGAACGGAGCCTTCGAAGAGGGCTCCCTGCTCAATGAATTCCGCAAACATATGGCGCAACCGGTGCCGCCGCCGCCCCGTTTTGACGATGACGGGCCGTATTGCGGCGGATTGGATCAAGAACTGGCAAAGGCGGTTTACCAAAACTGCGGCCTCTGCGCCATCAAACCTTTCCGCGACATGGGTGTCCATTGTCTGAAAGTTCCGCTTCGTGGATCCTCCGAATTCAAATTGCAGTCCCTCAAGCTCGTCCACAAAGTCATGACGCATGAGAATCCCACGCCGGAATACTGCCGTAGTCTTGTGAACAGTCCGTCATTCTGCGATGCATTGACCAACTGCTACTACAACGTCCCTGAAGCCCATCCCAACATGAAATAACCAACTACGCGGGAAAACATCATGGAACTAGCAATTTATTTTTCCAATCTGAAACGCCTTGAGCAGATGGACGATGCCCTGCGTTACATCGATACGAAGAATATATCCACTTATCTCTTCGGCACCATCTTCTCCATGAACCCCAACCTGTATGATTATTCCATCAATCTGAGCTCCCTGACATGGCTCCGTTCCGTGCAGGATGCGGGCTACGATTTCACGCGGCTCTATTTCGGGCAGGAATTCTGCCAGAATCTCATCCCATCGCCAGATGAACTTGAACAAGCCTACTACATCAGCAAGCAGCTCGGATGGAACTTCACTTATGTCACAAACGGATATCTCACGGAAGAAGGCCATGACAAGATCCGCGCGAACATCGAGAAGATGAAAGAGATCCGCGCCAATCTGGAAGTTGTCGTCAATGACTGGGGCACGCTCAACATCATCCATAACGAATATCCGCAGCTCATGGGGCACATGGTCCTCGGACGCGTTCTGAACAAGCAAACACGGCTCAACCTCTTCGCACACGCCGGCCAGATGCCGCCCGTCCACATGAGCAGTATCGACACGCCGGAAAAGGACATCCGCCTCGCGCAGCTCAACGCCTTCCGCGACATTAGCCTTTCCAATCCGGACTATCTCCGTGAAGTCAAGAACTGGGGCTTCACAAATGTCGATTTGGACATGACGCCGCAGGCCGTCACTAGACCGGATGACGGCTGGGGCCTCTTCCTCGGCTATTATTTCCCCTGGAACTTCATCGCCGCCGCGCGAAACTGCCCCACCGCTGGCGTTTTGGATCCACCACGTACTTTCGTCATGACGGACAAGCCTTGCGGAAGAGCTTGCCAGCAATACAATTGCTCCAAGCACATGCTGCAATTCGAACAGGCGGTCGTCCAAAGAGGCACGACCCTTTTCTGCTCATCCGAAGATTTCATCGACCAGTACTTCGGCGGAAAAATCCCCTATGAACGGCTTATTTACGAACCGTATATTCCCCTGTAACGGTTTTTCGCTGAGTTTCTGTGTTTTCTACCGTGCCAGTTGACGTCCTGTCCATGAAATTCCATATAAAAACCTATGGCTGCCAGATGAACGAACGCGATTCCGAAGCGCTCGCATGTCTTCTGGAAGCCGACGGCGCCGTCTCCACCGATTCCGAAGAGGACGCCGATCTCATCATCTTCAACACCTGTTCCGTTCGCGATCAGGCGGAACGGAAGGCGATTGGAAAGATCGGCTTCATGAAGAAGATCAAAGCGCGCAATCCAAAACTAGTCGTCGGATGCATCGGATGCATGGCACAAAACTATGGAGACAAACTGCTTAAGGATCTTCCCGTGTTGGATTTCGTCGTCGGGACGGATCAAATCCATCGCGTGCCTGAAATCGTGAAAAACATCCTTCGGACGAGACGCAGGACCGCCGCGACGGAATTGGACAAAATCATCCGCCCCGAACTAGATGGCCATCATCCAGGCGCGGTTGTGGCGGAGGTCGCGGTCATGCGTGGCTGTGACCAATTCTGCTCCTACTGCATCGTCCCGCACACAAGAGGGCGGGAGAAAAGCCGTCCCATTCCCGCCATTGTTGAAGAAGTCAAACGGCTTGTGGATGCGGGAACGCGCGAAATCTTGCTTCTTGGCCAAAACATCACCGCCTACGGCGTTGCCGAGGCGCGGCAGGACGGAACCTACACGAAAGACTTCTCCGCATTCGCCGACCTTCTGGCCGCTGTCCACGAAGTGCTCGGATTGGCACGCATCCGCTTCACGTCGCCGCATGTCCATTTCATGAACGACAAGTTCATCCAGACCATCCGCGATCTTCCGAAAGTCTGCAAATGCTTCCATGTGCCGCTCCAGTCAGGTTCAGACAGAATTTTGAAGCTCATGCGGCGCTCCTATACGGCGGCGGAATATCTGGATTGCATCCATAAAATCCGCGAAGGGCTGCCGGAGGTCAATTTCACGACGGATGTCATCGTTGGTTTCCCCACGGAGACGGAGGATGACTTCAACATGACCCGCCAGCTTATGAAGGATGTCGTGTATGACATGGCCTACATCTTCCGTTACTCTCCGCGTACGGGCACGAAGTCCGCGCGAGACTATCCGGACGATGTATCGGAAGAGACAAAACATCTTCGCAATCAGATACTTCTGGAAGATCTGGAGGCTGGTGCGGCAGAACGAAACGCCCGCTTCAAGGATACCATCCAGGAGATTCTCGTCGAAGGCGTCAGCAAACGCAATGCCGAACGATGGACGGGGAGGACCATGCTCAACAAAGTCTGCAACTTTCTCCCCGTGGAGGGAATCAAGCCGGGCGATCTCGTCAATGTGCGTATCAAACGTACGACGGCCAATTCCCTTTTCGGTGAAATCATTTCCGAATGACCGTTTTTCCTGCATGAACCGTTAATTATCCACTTTTTACAGCCCTCTGTTCAATTTCAGGATGAATTCTTCCAACAATAATTCCAAAGAATTGAGACTCGTCTTTGCTATCGGCGGCAAGTCATTGACAATGCCTGAGATGCAAGCCATCGCCCATGCATTGGCGGATTATCTGCCCCGTTATGCCTCCAACGGCGCCAATACTCTTCAGGATGATTTGGTGCGTATGATGACGGACAAAATCATCGATCATGAAGGCAACGATTTCACGTATATCGCGGATGACTTGTTGGAGCATGCCATTGATTTCTTTTCGACGCCAGGCAGCGCCGCCGCCGCGGACGCCGTATCCAAGGCCCTTCCGTTCATCATGCCAGACGGTGCCGCGAATTATGAACGCTTAGCTCGCGATGTCCGCAACACATTGTTGGCGAAAGACATGAAAGCGCATCAGCGCAGTTTGGAAAATCTTCAGAAGCATTTTCCCCATGAATATGCTTTCGCCACGCCATATCAGTTCATCGTGCCACTTCTGGATACGCCGTGGTTCCAGAATCTTCCGAACGAATTCCTTTCGTTTTGCGCGCGCCATCTCATCCCCTCCATGATCGTCAATCTGAAGCCGTTGGATCCGATTCTGGATTTCATGCTGCCCCGTCATGACTCGCTTCTAGGCTTCGCCATCTATGCGATGACGGATGCGCTGATTCTCCAAGGCCGTCTCGAAGAGGCGGAAAATCTTTTGAAAAACGACCATCATGACGCCGTCATGACGCGAAAAGCGTGGCTTCACTTCCTGCACGGCAATTTGCAGGAGGCCACCGCAGTCTTTTCCAACATGCTGGATACGATCCGCCGTTCTTCCTATCAGACGGACTATTATTTCAGCGCCATCACTGGCATCATCTACATTCTGGCCCTTATCCGCCAGAAAACGCAGAGTTCCATCAACAACGCGCTCGCCTATACAAAACTGTCGCTTGGAAATCCTTTGTGGGGAGGCGTTTATGAACATCTTCACGATTTTCTTATGACGCTTATTTATGGCGAATCGCGGACATTCCGCGCTGTCGCTACGGAACCGCGCAACAACTTCACCAAATTCTTCGCCTTCATTCTAGACTACTGGCGGGATCCGCTCCTTTTTGCGAATACGCAGCTCAGCGCCGTCCAATCCTTCCGTAATCAAGCGGCACAGAATGGATATGGCCTCATTGTCGCCGAATGCGATGAACTGATCGCCCGCCTCGATTCCGCCTGGATTCCGAACACGCCCAGTTCCGTCGCCTTCTGGGCGGAACACCACTGCGAATCCATGCTTCTCTGCCATGACGTCCTCCCCACGTGGACTATTGAACTTAACAAGCTCCGCCGTCGGATAGATGACGAAAGCCAGAAGCGCGGCACGCGTCTCGCATGGCTCGTCGAACCTGCACCACCGCCGGTTTTCATCTCGTTAAGACCGATTGAACAGCAACTTACCAAAACAGGCAAATGGACCAAAGGCCATGCCGTCAATTTGGACAAGCTACTGCTTGACGTAAAGGACAAAAACAACGAATGGCCGTCGCATTTCACCAGTCAGGACATCCATGTCATCTCTATTATCCATGACCTGCGGTTGCTAGCCGAAAAAAGTGAGAAAGGCCTTTATGAAATGAATTTCAACCGTTTGGCTCCGCTTTTTGCGTTGATTGGCCATCCATGCCTCTATTGGGCGGACAAAGACGAACAAGTCCCGCTAGTCTGTAAGCAGTCATCGCCATACGTCCGTTTTACCAGCGACGACACGAAGCTGTGCATCACCATCCATCCGGACAATCCAACCTTCAAACGTATCGTTCCGATTCATGATTCCGCCGATGTCCTGAAGCTTTGCGCATTCTCCCAGATTCAGCTGGATCTTGCCCAGATTATTCGACGCGGCCTGCAGATTCCTTTGCAGGCGAAAGGCGAAATCCGCGAAGTCTGCGCTTTCCTGCAAAAAGAACTGGATATCGTGTCGGACATCCCATTGGAAGGTCTTGACATTGATGTACAGCAGGCGGAACCGACCCCTGTGCTCAATCTCGATTATTCCAACGACATCCTTACCGTCGAATTGGTTTTCAAGCCGTTCAAGCAGTTGGAACAACTCTGCCTACCTGATTCAGGCCCGTGCGAGTTCCTTCCATCCGCCATGGGAAGTCCCATTCGCATTCTGCGGAACACGGCGGAGGAGGAGCGGCAAGCCGCACACCTTCTGGAACTTTGCCCGCAGCTTTGTGAAGCCACGGAGACATCGCCTCTCAATTGGCGGTTGACAGAGCACAACGACATTTTCGAATTGCTTCTCATGCTTCACGAACTAAAGGACTTCCTAATCGTCCGCTGGAAGCAGAACAAGCATCCGAGCGTTTCACGGCGGCTGGGGCTCTCCAATGTCCATGTCACCATCAGTAGCACGGAAGACTGGTTCGAATTGGACGGTTCCGTGAAAGTCAGTGATGAACAAACCATCAGTTTCCGGCAGTTGCTGGAACTTGCCGCGCAGCAGAAAGGCAATTTCATCACGCTCGGCAACGGCCAGATTTTGGCCCTCGCGAAGGATTTCAAACGCCGCATCGATGATTTCAACGCCATAGGTGCCTTTGATCCAGAAGGTCGCTTTGTCATCAACCGTTTCGCCGTTCCCGCCACGCAATTGCTTTTTGACGACGCGGGGTTCGCCAGCTGTGTGCGGCCCGATGAATGGCTGCAACAAATGGAAAAGATCAACGCCGCTATGGCCCTTAAGCCCAAACTGCCGGACAACTTGAGCCCGAATGCCAAGTTGAGAAAGTACCAAATTGAAGGTTTCCAATGGCTTACGCGACTTGATGCTTGGGGCGCGGGAGCCTGTCTCGCGGATGACATGGGTCTCGGCAAGACGCTTCAAGCTCTAGCCTTCATCTCCTCCAAGGCGGAGGAAGGCCCTGCGTTGGTTGTGGCACCGACAACAGTTTGTCACAATTGGCTGGAACAATGCGAACGATTCACACCTGCCCTCAAGCCTGTCGTTTTCGGGCAGGGGAACCGCGCTGAAATGCTTGCAAAGGCCGCGCCGTCAACACTGATGGTCGTTTCCTACGGGTTGCTGCAAAGCGAAATCGAATCGTTCCGCAAAGTCCGTTGGCGTGTCGTCGTGCTCGACGAAGCGCAGGCCATCAAGAATTCGCAGACGAAACGGTCGCAGGCCGCCCTCAAGTTGAACGCGCAGTTCAAGATCATCACGACGGGCACGCCGTTGGAGAACAATTTGTCGGAACTGTGGACGATGTTCCAGTTCATCACGCCTGGTCTGTTGAAATCGCGGCTTCATTTCCAGAATAAATTCGCGGTGCCAATTGAAAACGAAAAGGACCGCGTGGAGACGGAACGGCTTGGCCGCATCGTCAAACCGTTCCTCCTTCGCAGACGCAAAGACCAGGTGCTCAAGGAGTTGCCGCCGAAGACAGAAATTCCGTATTTCGTCGAACTCTCCGAAAAGGAACGTGCCTTCTACGAAGCCGTCAGGCTCAATCTCATCGAAGAATTACAGAACCAAAAGAGCGGTTCTGCCAAGCAGAACCGTATCCGTATCATCGCCGCCATCACGAAGCTCCGTCAGGCCGCCTGCAATTCGAAACTCATTGAACCGGAAGCAGATGTGCCGAGCGCCAAGCTTGAAACGTTTGTGCAATTGGTTCAAAATCTTGTCGCCGCAAATCACAAAGCGCTCGTCTTCTCCCAGTTCGTCCGTCATCTGGACATCGTACGGCCCATTTTGGACGAATTGGGCGTCTCCTACCAGTATCTCGATGGCTCGACGCAGAAAAAGGATCGCGTGGATGCCGTGGAGGCCTTCCAGAAAGGCGATTCCAATCTCTTCCTTATCAGCCTCAAGGCTGGCGGTTTGGGCCTGAATCTCACTCGCGCGGACTTTGTGATCTTGCTCGATCCATGGTGGAATCCAGCCGTCGAAGACCAAGCATCCGACCGTGCGCATCGTATCGGCCAGACAAAGCCTGTCACCATCTATCGTCTCATCGCAAAACAGACCATCGAAGAAAAGATCATCGCGCTCCATAATGAAAAACGTGATTTGGCGGAAAAGATTCTCTCTGGCACCGACACGCCTGGAACCATCAGTGCCGAAGAGCTTCTCAAGCTTATTACGGAAAGCTGAGGCCGCTTCGCGGAGCTAAAAGCTTAAAGCCAAAAGCTTAAAGCAAATACAATAAGGCTGTCGCCGATGATTTTGCCTCCCCTATTGGGGGAGGTGTCGCGAAGCGACAAACTAAATCATGCCTCCCCCGCTGGGGGAGGTGTCGCGAAGCGACGGAGAGGGTTAAAAAGCGAGAAACATGATGAATCAGCTTGTGATTGACGAGATACAAAAACAGATCGATTCCGGTCTGATTCATGGGGCCGTCGTCCGGACAAATTTGAGTGACGAAACCCTCTCGCTTGGCATCCAAGCTGGCTCTATTCCCATGACGGCAGAATCACGCTTTGACATCGCATCCACAGGAAAGGTCTTCACGGCCGCATGCATTGCGATGCTCGCTTTCAAGGGGCAAATGGATTTGGATGCGCCATTTACAACTTATCTGCCTGATCACGCTTTGGGCAAGAATTGTACCATCACAGTGCGGGATCTTGCCGCCCATGCCAGTGGTTTCGACAACAACAAGCCGTATTGTTCAGCCGATCATGCGGAATTCATGCGGCGGCTTTATGCGTGGATGCCTGTCAATCCAAGGCGGACGACATTCATCTATTCTTGCGGCAATTTTGTGCTTTTGGGGAAGATTGCGGAAAAAGTGAGCGGCATGGATTTGGACTTTCTTGCGCGGAAACTTCTATGGGAGCCATTGGGAATGGTCCATACCACATGGAACGCCCCTGGCAACGGGCCTCATGAAGTTCAGCATTTCAATCCTGTGCGGGAACCAGGCTGCCATAATGACGAAACATGCTATCTGGCGAACATCCCGCTGGGTAACGGATCCGCTTTTTCGACTGCCGATGACATGTTTTTGTTTTTAAACGACATTCTCCATTGCAACGTAATACCGTCAAGTTGCTGTGAATTGATGCAGAAGCCAGATTTTTACGATGGCGATACGATTCGTTCTTTCGGGTGGGACATGAGTCCTGCCTGTATTCCTGCAGGACTCTCAAAGAGAACGATTTACCACACTGGCTGGACTGGCCAGAGCATTTTCGTCGATCCAATGACAGGCATTTGCGGCGCGGTCTTCACCTCAAGAAAAGGCAATTGGGATGAAGCGAAAAATGGCCGTAAGCGCATCATGGAAGCCATCATCAAGACTGCATCCAAATAAAGCAATTGAAAGCATTGCCATCGTCGAAGGAGATGTTATGTGCGCAAGTGGATTACTGAAAAGTGGGTCGAAAAATGTGTAAGAGAGAGTGAAAAGTGGGTCGAAAAATGTGTAAGAAAGGGTGAAAAGTGGGTCGAAAAATGTGTAAGAGAGGGTGAAAAATGGGTAGAAATGTGATATGATTTTCTAGAAGTCTAGATTTCTAGGAGTCTAGACGATGGATCTCATCTTATGTAATGCGATCTTTCATTTTTTATTTTTGCGTGAAGCGATCCTACGCGTGAAGCCCAATTCGAACCGCCGAGCCGCCGGAATCCATCCAGATTTTCAGCAATTCATAACGTCATGTTGATTCAAAATCATCAGCATCATGGATGACGGCGGCGAGGCAATTCGTGTTCATTCGTGTTCATTCGTGTTCATTCGTGGTTCAAATTCAATGACTTGTATAGCAAAATCCGTTCATGTTTGCTTGAATCATCAATGTGATGAATGCGGCATGAACTGATACAGTACCGTGGCTGTGGAACTGATGGGCATGCTTTGAAGAATGATTCTGCCGGGGCCTTTCACAGCGGTGTTGAAGAAACCTTCACCACCGAAGAGCATGTTCTTAAGTCCTTTGACAGAACGGATTTCCATGGAACAACTTTCGCTCATGGCCGCTAAATAACCTGTATCGACAATTTTACAGGATCCTGCGGGGATGTCGTATTCATGTGCGGAACCGTCGATTTCCAAAAAGACTAAGCCTGTACCGCTGAATTTCCGCATCAGGAAACCTTCGCCGCCGAAGAATCCTGTACTGAGACGCTTCTGTAGATACACTTCGTTCGTCAAGTTGCCAACGGATGCCAGATAGGAGCCTTTTTGGACGATCAGTCCGTTTCCGGGAGTAATTTCCACGGCACGAATGGAGCCTGGAAACTTGGAAGAAAATGCGATTTCGCCTGTCTGATTGGCGATATAGGTGTTCATGAATGCATTTTCATTGGTGAACATACGGCCGAGCATTTTGCCAAGCCCACCGGCGGAAGTCTGCATTTCGATGCCTTCATCCATCCATGACATGGCACCTGCTTCGCATTGAATCTGCTCTCCTGCTTCCAAATAGACTTTCAGCACTGGCAAGTTGTCGCCTTCTACATTGTATTGCATGTGTCTTGCTCCTTTTTCATTTTCGAAGGCGCGGACGCCTCCGCCACATCCATTTTCGAAGGCGTGGACGCCTCCGTTACATACTACTATCGTTTATTTTCTAACTTTGTCAAGCAGTTTGCCTAACGTTGTTTATAGGCAATCAATTTCGGTTCTGTACCATTGATTTTGTAGCTGCAAACAAGGATAAAAGTCTTATCGGCAATGACTCCGTAACAACCATCTGACGCTTCGATTTGTGCTCCAAGATATATGTTTTTGTCATTTAGAAATTTCACAGTTTCGCCATTTGGAAGAGGATAGGGCAGGTTGACAAAAAAGCCTGGCAATTCATGAAGCTCGCTCGCTGACGGGATGTCGTTTGTTTGCAACAATGCATTGATTTCATTTAGCAGATTCTGTTTGAATTCTGCATACTTTTCTTTGCCGCATGCCTTGATGCATTCTGCAGCGATGCATGGCCCGCCAAAAGGCTTGCCGCAGGTTTCTTTACATCCACGGCAATTATTCGCTTTGAAAGGGCATCCTTCGCATTGTGCTCCACATATTGTACTCATAATTAAGCTCCTTTCAGTTTGCAAGCTTTACTGTCTGAATTGCATCCCATGACATTTTTTCACACCAATGCACAATCCGTTCCTGTACATCGAAAACCATGGAGACTTCGGTCGGACAGACTGTCTGCGACACTGCTTGTAACACCTCAAAACAATCTGCCACCTCAAAATCATCTGTTGTATTTTGCAATATGGCTTCCGCTTTATGATATCTGTCCCAACCCATCCATGGATGCTTTTCGGCATCCTGTTTGAACGGTGAGAAATTGGTCATAATCTTATATTCTGGCTTCTCATAGTACAAATTGCCTTGGCCTGGAATGATATACAATACATTTCCGTTCGCATCTGACAATGCCGACATAAAGGTAACACCTGGAACGCTATAGACAGGTCGTTTGTCTGCGATTTCACGAATCTGTTGCAACGTTTTCTTTTGCATCAATAAATCGATGTCAAGCAAAATAACATTTTCACCGTCGCCTGAGGGATTGCTCCGTTCGTCAAATGGCCAACAGGTCGGCATACCGACGAAATCACCGCGTGAATTCGCACCGAACAGCGGGAGCCATCCTTCTTTCGGATCGTCGATTTCAATAAAAACGCCGTTTTCCGCCTTCCGGACACGCCAAACGATGTTCAGAATGTCAAGATTCCATCCGACAATGGTTTTCTTCTTATTAACAACGATGCTTGTACACATACGATTTCCTATGGCATTTTGTACAGGAATCTAGGGCCTTCTTCACCGCTTTCACCTGTCGGAATGAAACCTGCATTCGTCAGAACTTTTTGCGAAGCCGTGTTATCGGGAGCCGTCTCAGCCTCGACTCTTGTCACACCATCTTGTGCAAGGGCCCATTTGGCAATGACTTTCACGGCTTCCGTCATATAGCCATGCCCACAATAGCCTTCCCGCAAGCCGTATCCGAGTTCCACCATGCCGTCTGCGGCAAGTCCTTTAAAGGACAAGTCGCCGATGATTGTTCCAGGCTGTTTTTTCAGTTCCATGAACCATACGGCATGCCACATTCGCTTTTCCGGCTCGTTGATGCAACCTTGCAGCATTTCCGAATAGGCTTGCTTCAAATCTGCATCCTGCTCATTCTCAATCAACTGGACCATTTCGATGTCACTGATTGGATAAAGCAGTAGTCGTTTGCTTTCGATTTTCATGATTTGATCGACATTATTTCTTCCGCTGTTCGCGTTTCTTTCTTCGCTGTTCACGGTTGTCCTTTTCAGATTCGAACAGCTCGACTGCCGCATCGGTCATTTCTTTGTTCCATGTCTTTCCGACAGGTTTGCTTTCGGCCATCCATGGACAATAAATACCATAATCATCGTCGAGGACAATGGTGTATGATGGGCCACAGCGGTCGTTGACATGCGAATACAGGCGACGTCCGGATAGGATCAATTCTTCCACTTCGCGGCTGTTCATGTTTTTGTTGAGGCGATCAAAGACCGAGCCTGATATTTCATAGAGATCCCATGATCCCTGAAACATAATCTCCGCGCCGTAAACGCCTTTCTCATCGTTATAACAGGCTTTCCAGCCTAATCCTTCTTTCATTTTCATGGGGTATATCGCTCCTTCTAAAATGATATGGCATAACTCATTTGATGGTTATGTATTTCTGAAACCGACTGTTTGGCTTTTCTGGCATCGTCATAGCAATACGACCTTGCTCAAGGAGAGGTTTGAGAAATTTTCTCACAGATTTCTTCTCTTTATAGCCTAGATATACAGCAATTTCCCAAATACCCTTTGGTTCACTGCAAAAATCTATGATGTGTATTTCTTCTGTACCTTTCTTTATTTTGACTGGGGTATTTTCGCTTTTGACTGGGGTATTTTCGCTTTTGACTGGGGTATTTTCGCTTTTGACTGGGGTATTTTCGCTTTTGACTAGTGCATCAACTTGTGCATTTTCGACTTTGACTTGTGCATTTTTGCCATTGACTTGTACATTTTCGTCGTTGACTTGTGCATTTTTGCCATTGACTTGTGCATCGACTTGTACATTTTCGCCGTTTACTGGTGCATTGACTGGTGCATTTTTGCTTTTGACTGGTGCATTTTTGCTTTTGACTGGTGCATTTTTGCTTTTGACTAGTGCATTTTCGTTTTCGACTGGTGCATTATTTGGAGATTGCTTTATTTCCTATAAAAGTAGGTAAAGACATCTTTGTAGGTGGCGCCCTTGCAGGCGCTGTTCCAGAGGGGAGCCCTCCCCCCCATGCTACGCGCCGCTACGGGCGCTTGCATGGGGTTACGCATGGTTTCGCACTCCGTGCGATGCCGCTTCGCGGCTTCTTTTACTTACCTTCTTGTGGAACAGAGCATTATGGATATAACTTATTCTTTATCTTCAAGCAAGCCTCGACATGCATGATCCAATGTCTTGAGAAAGGCATTTGAATCAACCCTCTAATATCTTTTCCGCACCAGTAATCAATCAGCCAGTATGCTTTTTCATCTGTGCTGACGACATGCAATGATGTGAGGTTTTCTTTCCTCTCATTTGAGATTTTCCATTTTAGCCTGTCGTATGGCAACTCCTTGAGTATTTTTTCGGTGCTTCTTTTCACTTCTGTAATATAGGCGTATAATTCGTCCAAATCAAGCTGTCGTGAAAAATCCGCGATCTGTTGTTTCACAAGTTCATTGCCTGTTGTGGTAATCGGAGAATGGATTCGCTTCTGATAATTTCCAGAGAAGAAGATCTGAGCATCTCCATTGATCAATGTGTGAGCAACAATGTCTTCAATTCGAAAAATATGCCATATTGAATAACCGATCGTCTTGCAATGGTAACCATCGGCATTGATAAATGGAATTGCATCAAAGTCCTCTCTTTTCAAATCTTTCCTGAAAGAAAGCAATACATCCATAAGCTGATTGCGCAGATCTATTAGTGTATTAATACCAGCCTGCCAGCTCTCTTCTTTTTTGAGCTGTAGCTGCATGGTTTTGTTCAAATCTGACCATTCTTTGTTCATATCAAATCTTCATCCGTTCCAAATCACCCTGTGTCAATGGGTGTATTTCACCTTTGACCATCAGATGGATTCGACCGATCTGCGTGATTCTTTCATGTTTTACAAATATAGCGCTTTCATTTTCCATGAGACATACAGGAAGCTTCATGGAGACCTGTTTTACTTTTTGTAAGAGTTCTTCTTCCAATGGATAATGCGCCTTTACTGTAATATCGGCAAATCCTAAGCCATCGTATGGCGTAAGCGATTCGTATATGTCAACTGTGTGCTTTCCCATATTCATGGCACCTGCACTTACGCCAAGAATCACAGCGTTGCTTTGACGAATTGCATCTAGAATGCCTTTATTACGCATCAGCTGAATTTGCAATGTTGCATTCCCTCCCATAAGGAAGATGCAGGATGCTCCATAGATAAGTTCTATGGCTTCATCTGCTGTTGTGCGATGATCAATGACGTTGTGTCGCTTGAAAGGCATGTCTCTTTCGACGAACATCTCATGCATTCCGTCGGAATCATCGTCGTTTTGCACAAAGTCATCTGGCCATGCACTGATAAACACAAGTCTGTCTCGAACCATGAGTTCTTCACGAAGGATATTCGTGATTTCATCTGTAAAGTGGTGAGTTGGAAAACCGCTGAAGAAACCAATCAATTTTGCATTCATGATTTATGTTATCCTAATATCACAGCAAAACGTGTCAGTGTTTACGTGATTTTTTCTTTTCAACTTCAAGCTGTTCCAACTCTTTCATCCAAATTGATGCCGAGGCATCCGACGGCATTCGCAGATCACCTCTAGGCGAAATAGCCACACTACCGACTTTGGGACCATCCGGCAGGCAGCTTCTCTTGAAATGCTGTGCAAAGAATCTCTTGTAGAAGGTCTTCAGCCATTTTAGGATGACTTCCGCAGAATACTTTTCTTCAAAAGCCTTTCTTGCCAGACGGAAGATTTTGTCCGGTGTACTGCCGCAGCGAAGCATGTGATACAGGAAGAAATCATGGAGTTCATACGGGCCGACCAAATCCTCTGTTTTCTGTGAGATTTGACCTTTCTCCGGAGGCAGGAGTTCTGGCGAAACAGGCGTGTCCAAAACATCATACAATGTTTTTGAAAGCAACTTGTCCTGACTGGTATCTGCATAATACTGGATAAGATATCGGACCAACGTTTTCGGGACGGAAGAATTGACGGCGTACATGGACATGTGATCGCCGTTGTAGGTGGCCCAGCCCAGCGCCAGTTCAGAAAGATCACCGGTTCCTATTACAATACCATTGGTTTTGTTGGCCAAATCCATTAAGATCTGCGTCCGTTCACGAGCCTGGCAATTTTCATAGGTAACATCGTGCAATTTCGGATCTTGCCCAATATCAGCAAAATGGGTGTTCACGGCATTGACGATGTTGATTTCCTTGAATTCCCCACCGATGCAATGAATTAAGTTGACAGCATTGTCATATGTACGGTCTGTTGTGCCAAAGCCTGGCATGGTTACTGAAAGAATCCCTTTATGGTCGAGTCCAAGCATGTCAAAAGCACGAACCGTCACGAGCAGCGCAAGTGTCGAATCCAGTCCACCGGAAATACCGATGACGGCAGTTTTGCAGCCAATATGCTGTAGGCGTTTCTTCAATCCCATGGCTTGGATTGAAATAATCTCATTGCATCGTTGATTCCGTTCTTCCTTATTGCTTGGAACAAAAGGCTGTGGATCGATAAACCGTTCAAGCTTCGTTTCTGTAAGACGCAAGGAGAAGTTTACATGTTCATAATCACTGCTGTTTCCATATCCGTATGTCGTCATGCGGCGGCGTTCTGCTTCCAGACGTTTCATATCGAAAACAGCAGACGTCATTCCTTCGGAAAACACGTTTGATTCTGCCAACAGTTTTCCATTTTCAGCCAGAATATTATGGCCTGAATATACGACATCCTGTGTAGATTCACTGCCGCCTGCCGACGCATACAGATAGGCGCAGACAAGCCGCGCAGATTGACCGGCCACAAGTTCCCTTCTATAACGGCTCTTTCCGGTGATTTCATTGGACGCGGAAAGATTCACGATCATTGTTGCTCCAGAAAGCGCATGGCCGATACTGGGAGGATTCGGAACCCAAAGATCTTCGCATAATTCCACTGCTATACGAAGCTGAGGCATCTCATTGCAACAGAACATCATTTTACTGCCGACAGGAACGATCTGGCTATTCAGAACAATTGTGTTTTTAATATTTTTCCCAGAATGGAAATGCCTGGCTTCATAGAATTCATTATAATTCGGAAGATAAATTTTTGGAACCATGCCGAGTATCGTCCCCGTATTGATTGCCGCAGCCACATTATACAATTTTCCATCGATGGCCAGTGGAAGTCCTACGAAAAACAGCCCCTCCAATTTCTTGCTGTGTTCCGCGATTCGAACCAACGCTTCTTTTGCCTTTTCCAAGAGTTCGTCCTGCAAGAACAAATCATGGCATGTGTATCCCGTGATGCATAATTCAGGGAAAATAACGACCTTGCAGTCTTGCTTCGCGGCATCATCCATATACGTGAGTATTTTCTCACAGTTGAAATCAACATCCGCGACCTTTAATTCCGGAGTGATTGTTGCCGCTTTGATAAATCCATGTTTCATATATGGTCGTTCCTTTTATTTGATGGCTATCGCCGTGAATTCTCCCGGCAGTTCCGCATTTTCCCAAGAGGGATGTTCGTCAAATCTCTGAAGAGTAAAACCGTTTCCGATAATCGAATTGATGATTTCGCTTATTGTGTATTTCCGATAGCTGCATTTCGGCATGTTTTTTCGTGTCTCTTCATCGAAAAAACGCGCATGCGCCATCTCGCCTTCAAAGACTTCCGTGGAGAAATAACTCATGGTAGGTTGCTGGAAACCAAGAGAATCGATGATTTTGGTAAACGGATGGAAATCGCTGCAAATCATTTTGCCGCCCTTTTTTAGAATGGCGTTCATCTTTTCCATGAACTCGTCGATATCATGGAAATAATGAAGGATTCCGCCTTCCATAAATACGACGTCGAAATAACCACCGTACTTTTCCAGGTCTGTTTCCATGACGTCCCCGACCACATAGTCCATATGGACACCGGCAGCTTCAGCAGTTTCCATGGCATACCGGCGGTTTTCCTCGGAGATATCAAAGACCGTGACGTCCGCACCCAGGAGGGCCAGGGGAACCGCTTTCTTGCCGCAGGAACCGCAGATGTTGGCAATCCGGACCCCTTCATACCGGTCAAAGTATGCCGCATATTTCCGCAGCATCCGGACGGGATCGGCCTTGTCCTCTGCTGCCCGTTCCTTCGGGGTTCCGGAATGTTCCACCCAGAAATTGTAGGCATCGTATTCCCATGCCGCTTTGTGCTGCTTTCCGGTTTCGTTCATATGCAGCCTCCTCCTGATGATGAATAAAAAAATAATATCATAAAAAGCCGGGAAAAAACACAGAAAGGCCGGAAAAGGCCTGCATGAAAAAAGGCGCTTTCTCCCGGGAGAAAGCGCCCTGCAGGTGCAGGCTGTTATTTGTAGAACTGAATGTCCGAGACCTGGACCACATATTTGTGGTCAATATCCGCCGAACTGTTTGCCCTGATACTGCTGACCCAGAAATCAATCCGGACGACATTCTGGAATGTCCCGCCCAGGGAGATGAAGGTATAATCCGTCGAATATCCTTCCGGAATGCTGATTTCCACGGTATGCCGTGTTCCGGCGGAATCGTAAATATCCAGCGTCATATTCCGGGCTTTTGCATACAGGTCGTATTCATAGGAGCTGGCTTGGTAACCGTTCCGGATTCCGATGGAGCGGATGGTC
>JAEEGJ010008011.1_pt1 | contig 29517 bp, 28 predicted proteins | sample 8958761 | NCBI WGS metagenome assembly JAEEGJ01 (sample SAMN16246546, study PRJNA631951) | gut metagenome | biome: gut microbiome; feature: rumen; material: RS-attached | host: Bos | place: Iran: Karaj | collected 2018-10
GCGAAGTTGATATTAGGAAAATCGCAAATTTGATTTGTCCAACCTCATCTCAGGAACGTGAGCCGTTTTGGTGTGATTCTGCGAGATTGGTAATCGAAAGTCTGATAGCGTATGTATTAGAAGCCACCCCTGCCTATCAGCATCATTTTGGAACAGTTTTAAAACTATTTGAAAATTGGGATAAGCAGAAATATGACAGACTTTTTAAAGAACTAAAACTTATAGATCCGGATAGTTATGCTGTAAAGAAGTATATGATGTATAAAAATCTATTTGATGTATACACTACCTGTGCCTGTGTAAAACAGTTTGCTGCACAAGCACTTAATGGCTTTACAGGAAAAGAGATAGGTCGTGTGTTACATTCAAGGTCTGATTTTAAGTTAAAAGAAATCGGAAGCGTTAAAACGGCCTTCTTTATTAATGTTTCTGATACTGACAGGTCTCAGGATAGAATTGTTAACCTGTTTTATTCTCAGGCAATACAACAGTTAATAAATGCTGCTGATAAGAATCAGGATTGCAAGTTGAAGGTTCCTACAAGGATAGTATTTGATGATTTTGCTGCAGGTACTTATATACCGGATTTTGACCAAATAATATCGGTTATCAGATCTCGAGAGATTAGCGTCAGTATAATACTGCAAAGTCTATCGCAACTTGAAGGATTATATGGTCATTCCAAGGCGATGACTATAGTCAACTGTTGTGATCATATGATTTATCTTGGAGGAACGGATGTTGAAACTGCTGATTATATAGCAAGAAAGATGAATATTCGTCCACATAATGTATTAAATATGGGTTTAGATTTCTGTTGCCTATTTGAAAGAGGAAATCCTAATGGACCTAAAATTGTGGAGAAAACATGTATAGATGAGATTTTGAAAGAACTTGAAAGGAACAATAATGAGAAGAACAAAGGGACTTGCAAAAAACAATTATGAGATTGTACGTACTGAGATGAGAAAATTGTTTGATGAAAATTATGGATGTTATGGATACAGGAGAATGACCGCGCTCTTAAGAGCGCGGGGCTATCGCCTAAATCATAAATTAGTTTTAAGACTAATGCGTTTGGAAAAACTAAAATGTACTCAAAGAGAAAAAAGACATATGAATACAAGCTCTTTTGATACTTTTGACAAAAATTTTGGCAAAAAATGTGACGATCTTCTGAAACGTGACTTTAGTACAAATAGTTTTGGAGAAAAATGGGTCACTGATATAACTGAGATTGCGATAGATGATAAAAAGCTTTATCTTTCGGTAGTTGTAGATTTGTACAACAAGGAAGTAGTGGCTTATCGTATTGCTGAAAAACCTGAACTTCGGATTGTTTTGGAAACTATTAACTATGCGCATCTAAAATATCAAGATTTCCATCCAATTCTTCATTCTGACAGAGGCTGGTTTTATTGTACAGATCATTATATAAGACTCTTAAATCAATACGGCTATACAAGAAGTATGTCTTCAAGTGGCAGTTGTTACGACAATGCAGTTGTGGAAAGTTTCTTTGCCCAGATAAAGACAGAACTGATATATCCGCATAAGTGGAACAGCATAAAGGAACTTTCTAAACAAATTCATATCTATATAGATTATTACAATAATAGAAGGCTCAAGAAAGAATTAAACTATAAGACTCCAAAAGAATATAGAGAAAACTGATTTATGGCAGAGAACTCCCCCTGAGCACCATAAGGTACTTAGAGAGTTTTTACGAAAAAAACACTTGCGAAAATCGTCAAATGCTGATAAAATACTCTTATGTATTGCGTGAAAAAACTTCACAGCGGAGAGGCTGAAAAGCACCGCGGAAAGGATTTAAAATGGGTATCTACGATATACAGAAGTTCGATGAACTTGTAAAAGGCAACTCTTATGTTGGACGTGGTATCATAGTCGGCAAGAGCGAGGATGGCAAGAAGGCAGTAACAGCTTACTTTATCATGGGCAGGAGCACCAATTCAAGAAACCGTGTGTTCATTGAGACACCTGACGGTATCATTATCAAGCCCTTTGATCCCTCAAAATTAGAGGATCCTTCACTTGTTATTTATTCACCTGTTCGTGAGTTTAAGAACTATATGATAGTTACAAACGGTGATCAGACTGATACAGTGTATAAAGTACTGGAGAAATGGGAGTCTACATTCGCTCTTAATCCTATCCAGGTCGTAGATATGAGCTATGCGTTTGAGGTTGGCCTTTCGGCTCGTGAGTTTGAGCCTGACGGTCCTAACTGGACACCTCGTATCAGTGCTATGATCAGTTTCCTTAAGGCAAATGATTTTACATACAAGATGAGCATTTTAAAGAGTGCAGATGCTGAAGGAAGCACTTGCAACAGATACACTTTCAATTACAATGCGGTTGCAGGTCTCGGACATTTCATCCATACATACAATCATGATGGAAATCCTATTCCTACATTCACAGGCGAGCCTGAGAGAGTATTTGTTCCCAATGATATTGATGAGTACACCAATACTATCTGGAACGGTCTTGATGAAAACAATAAGGTTTCTCTGTATGTAGCATATGTTGATCTGGCTACAGGACAGAAGGAAACCAGGATAATAAATAAGAATGCTTAAGGAGAGACAGTCATGACAAGATTTGAATTAAAGTATGGTTGTAACCCCAACCAGAAACCTGCAGAGATCTATATGGAGAATGGAGCAGAGCTCCCTATCGAGATACTTAACGGACGTCCCGGATACATCAATTTCCTTGATGCTTTTAATTCATGGCAGCTGGTAAAGGAGCTTAAGGAGGCTACCGGCAAGTGCTGCGCTACCTCTTTCAAGCATGTATCACCTACCTCTGCAGCTGTAGGAAATAAGCTTAGCGACAAGTTAAAGAAGGCAGTTTTTGCTGATGATATCGAAGGCCTTGATGATTCACCCCTTGCCTGTGCTTATGCCAGAGCCAGAGGTACTGACAGAATGTCATCATTCGGTGATTTCATCGCTCTTTCTGATGTCTGCGACCTTACCACTGCAAAGATCATCAAACGTGAGGTTTCCGATGGTATCATTGCTCCCGGTTATACCGATGAGGCTCTTGAGCTCTTAAAGAGCAAGCGTAAGGGCAGTTATAATGTAATTAAGATCGATCCTAACTACATCCCTGAGGTACAGGAGAAGAAGCAGGTATTCGGTGTTACATTTGAGCAGGGCAGAAACAATTTCAAGATTAATAATGAGCTGTTAAACAACATCGTTACAGAGAATAAGGATTTAACTGATGAGGCTCGCACAAACCTGATCATCAGCCTTATTACATTAAAGTATACACAGTCAAATTCTGTATGCTTCGCAGCAGACGGACAGGCTATCGGTGTTGGTGCAGGCCAGCAGTCAAGAGTTCATTGTACAAGACTTGCAGGAAACAAGGCTGACAACTGGAACCTTCGTCAGTGGGACAGAATTCTTAATCTTCCTTTCCTTGATTCTATCGGACGTCCCGACAGGGATAATGTTATCGATCAGTACATTACGGGAGAGGGCGAGGATGTTGCAGCAGACAGCAACTGGCAGCAGTACTTCACAAAGCAGCCGGCACCTCTTACAAAGGAAGAGAAGCAGGCTTACCTTGATACCATCAAGGGTGTTGCACTCGGAAGTGATGCATTCTTCCCGTTCAGCGACAATATCGACCGTGCAAAGAAGAGCGGTGTAACTTATATTGCTGAGCCTGGCGGATCTGTAAGAGATGACCTGGTTATCAACAAGTGTAATGAATACGGAATGGTTATGTGCTTTACCGGTATGAGACTGTTCCATCATTAATGAGGAATATAATATTGAAAGAAAAAGTAATAGAATTTTTGAATAAAGCGTGCATTTATACTGCCACCCTTTTGGTGGCAGTACTTGTGTTTATTGCGTTTGGCTTTGAAACACCTGTAAATGCGGCCGCTCCTGTGTCATCGGTTGAAAAAATTGCTAAGAAAGTAAAAAATTCTGATAAGTATTATAAGAAAAACAGCAAGAGCAAGAAACCGGTAACAGATAAAGATACGGAAACGGGTAAAAACCAGACCGAACCTAGCATAGGTAAGGATAACAATACAGACAAGGATGCGGGCAAAGATACCGATATTGTAAATAATGCAGACTCAGGTAATGGCAATAATGCAGAAATTGATACAGATGCAGGCAAAGATACAGATACCTCAAATGATGCAGACAAGAATACAGATACCGAAAAAGATACTGCAAATGATAATGGTTGTGACGGTTCTGACAGCTGTACTTTCCCTGATGTAATGTGGAATGACAAGTACACAGAAGCAGAGCTCCGTCTTATGTCGGGTATCATTTACTGCGAGGCCGGCAGTATGGGCGAGTCTGCCAGGATAGCTGTAGCCAATGTTATCATCAACAGGGCAAACAGTAAGACTGACTGGGGACATGTAAATACCATCAAAGAGGTTATATACGACCAGAAATGGGGAGTACAGTTTTCACCTATAAAGGGCAGCCCCAGTTCTCTTGATCAGGCTATGGATTTATATGATCATATCGAAGATTACAAGGGTACATGGCAATATGATCAGATGCAGAATAGCATTGCTGCTGCTAAGAAAGCATTCAGCGGTGAGAAGGTCATACCTGATTCATTTATGTATTTTAACGGATCGATAGAATCTTCCAAGGCTAAATGCGAGGCTAAGGGTAAGGAATATATTATTATCGATCATCATATTTATTTCGAGTAACAGGCTTAGAGTTGTTATCAGCTACATCTACAGGATGAAGTTTATTGTTTTTAAAGGAGGACGAGATGGCAGATATACTTTCCGGACTTGAGTCCATGGGATTGGGCGATCTGAGCAGTATCGATCTTTTCCATGATAAAACAAATAAAGCCGAGAATAAAAAAGCACCCGAAAAGAAAGAAGAAAAAAAGGTTCTTGAAGAAAAGGACCTGTTATATGACAGAACAGTTAGATGTATATGCTGCGACAATACTTTTAAGGAAAAGACCATTAGGATGGGAAAAGCCAGGATGGTATTCCAGGATATGGATTTGCGTCCGAGATATGATGATATTGATTCCTTAAAGTACAATATTACTGCATGTCCCGTATGCGGGTATGCCGCTTTGACCAAGGAATTTCCAATCTTGTCCTATGGACAGGCGAAGATGATAAAGGAAAAGATTAGCATCAATTTTACAGGGCTTAAATGTGAGTCGGATACATATTCTTATGATGATGCCATCGCCAGGAGCAAGCTTGCACTTGTTAATACCGTGGTAAAAAGAGGCAAGGTGAGTGAGAGGGCTTATATCTGTCTCACTTTGGGATGGCTGACAAGAGGAAAAGCGGAATCTATCAGCAAGGATACTCCGAACAGGGCTTTGTTTGTGAAACAATTGGCTGAGGAGGAGAATGAGTATCTGAAAAAAGCGGCTGAGGGCTTTGGCGAGGCGTTGCAGAAGGAGTCATTTCCAATCTGCGGTCTTGACGAATATACTTTCTTTTATCTGATAGGAGCTCTTAATTACGAGACCGGCAATTACAAGGATGCTCTTAGGTATGTTGAAAAAATCCTCATAAACAGGGCTTTGAGCGACAGAATAAAGGATAAAGCCAGAAGAATAAAGGAAGCAATAGCCCAGATCAATGCTTCTGAACTTTGATAGAAATAAAAGAATAATTAACAGGAGAGTCAAACAATATGGATGAACAATTATATGCTATTCCGGTCAACGACGCGTTTAATGAGGATACAGAATGTCCTGTCTGCTCGATGTATGCATCGCTGCAGAAGAATGCTATAGAGTTTACCATGGGTCCTTCATACATGGAGGATGATGTGCGTATGGAGACCAATGAAGTCGGCTTCTGCGCAAAGCATGTGGAGATGATGTACGGAAACCAAAACCGTTTAGGTCTTGGCTTGATGCTCCATACTCATATGCAGAATCTGATCAAGGAAACCGAAAAGGCTCAGAAGAAGGGCAGGAGCTCAGGAGGCGGATTCTTCAAGAAAAATACCGAGGGCTCGGCTGTTTCGGCATATATGCGCCAGGTAAAGAACAGCTGTTATATCTGCAACCGCATTGAGAATATTTTTGAGAGATATATTGATACCATTTTCTACTTATATGAAAAGGATTCTGCTTTTAAGGCTAAGTTTGATGCTTCAAAGGGTTTCTGTGTGGATCATTATCAGATACTCTATGATGCGGCAGATTCACATATGAGCGGGAATGCATTAAAGGATTTTACTGCTAAGATTGACAAGCTTTTCCTTGAGAATATGAAGCGTGTCTGCGATGATGTAGAGTGGTATACCGATAAGTTTGACTATAGAAATAAGGATGCTGACTGGAAAAATTCCAAGGATGCACTTATAAGGGCTATAAAGAAGCTTGATAGTATCGAATTACAGCTTTGATAGGGTAAAAAGGTCGCTTCGACGACCTTTTTGATTGTCTTGAGAGGGTCATAGAGCCTCTTCGGGCTAAAAATATAAAAAATTGATAAAATTATAAAAAAGTGCTTGCATTTTTTAAAAATCGTGGTATGATATCATTTAGTTGGTTAGCACTCAAAATGTCTGAGTGCTAACAAAATAGAAAATGAAATATTAGGAGGCGTTAGTCATGAAGTTAAGACCTTTAGGTGACAAAATTGTTTTAAAGCAGCTTGAAGCTGAAGAGACTACAAAGTCAGGTATTATTCTTACCCCTAAGGCACAGGAGAAGCCCCAGCAGGCAGAAGTTATAGCAGTAGGCCCCGGCGGAGTTATCGACGGTAAGGAAGTTAAGATGCAGGTTAAGGTTGGAGAGAAGGTTATCTACTCTAAGTACGCAGGTACAGAAGTTAAGCTTGACGGTGAAGAGTTCATCATCGTAAAGCAGAACGATGTTATTGCAGTAGTTGAGTAATATCAATAATAACTTACTTAAATTATTAAAAGGAGATGCACAAAAATGGCAAAGGAAATTAAAAACGGCACAGATGCTAGAACTTCTCTGTGTGCAGGTGTAAATAAATTAGCAGATACAGTTAAGGTTACATTAGGACCTAAAGGAAGAAACGTTATCCTTGATAAGTCATACGGTTCACCCCTCATCACTAACGATGGTGTAACTATTGCAAAGGAGATAGAGCTTGAGGATTCATTTGAGAATATGGGTGCTCAGATCGTTAAGGAAGTAGCTACCAAGACAAATGATGTTGCAGGTGATGGTACCACAACAGCTACAGTCCTTGCACAGGCTATGATCAACGAGGGCGTTAAGAACCTGGCAGCAGGCGCTAACCCTATCATCCTTCGTAACGGTATGCAGAAGGCTTGCGATGCAGCAGTTGCAGCAATCCTTAAGTATTCAGCAAAGGTTAACGGCAAGGAGCAGATCGCTAAGGTAGCAGCTATTTCAGCAGGCAATGAGGCTGTTGGACAGATGGTTGCAGACGCTATGGATAAGGTTTCAAAGGACGGCGTTATCACTATCGAAGAATCAAAGACCATGCAGACAGAGCTTGATCTTGTAGAAGGTATGCAGTTTGACAAGGGTTATGTTTCAGCATACATGGCAACAGATATGGACAAGATGGAAGCAGTTCTTGACGATCCCATGATCCTTATCACAGATAAGAAGATCAGCAACATCCAGGATATCCTTCCTATACTTGAAGAAATCATGAAGTCAGGCAAGAAGCTCCTGATCATCGCTGAGGATGTTGAGGGTGAGGCTCTTTCAACACTTGTTCTGAATAAGCTCAGAGGTGTATTTACAGTTGTAGCCGTTAAGGCTCCCGGATATGGTGACAGACGTAAGGCTATGCTCCAGGATATCGCAATCCTTACCGGTGGTACTGTTATCACAGAGGAACTCGGACTTGAACTTAAGGATACTACAATGGACCAGCTTGGCCGTGCTAAGTCTGTTAAGGTTCAGAAGGAAAACACCATCATCGTTGACGGTGCAGGTGATTCTGAAGAAATCAAGGCTCGTATTGCACAGATCAAGGCTCAGATCGCTGAGACCACATCTGAATTTGATAAAGAAAAATTACAGGAGCGTCTTGCAAAGCTTTCAGGCGGCGTAGCAGTTATCAGAGTTGGTGCAGCTACCGAGGCTGAGATGAAGGAAAAGAAGCTCCGTATGGAGGATGCTCTTAATGCTACTCGTGCAGCAGTTGAAGAGGGTATCATCGCAGGTGGCGGATCAACATATATCCATGCAGCAGCAGAGGCAGCTAAGAAGGTTGCTAAGCTTGAAGGTGACGAGAAGACCGGTGCTAACATCGTACTTAAGGCTCTTGAGGCTCCTCTTTACATCATCGCTGAGAACGCCGGTGTTGAGGGTTCAGTAGTAGTTAACAAGGTTAAGGAATCAAGAGCAGGCATGGGCTACAATGCATTAGAGGATAAGTATGTGAATATGGTTTCAGCCGGTATCCTTGATCCTACTAAGGTTGCTCGTTCAGCACTGCAGAATGCTACAAGCGTTGCTTCAACATTCCTTACAACAGAGGCTGCTGTAGCTACCATTAAGGAGCCCGCTCCCGCAGCTCCCGCAATGCCTCAGGGTGGAATGTACTAAAAAGTAAAGTGAATATTAAAAAACCTCTCGGCAAGCTTGCTTGCCGAAGAGGTTTTTAAATATGAACGCACAAAAGTATGAGTATAAAAGCTACACGAGCAAAGAGAGCGGAGCGATATACGAATACTTTTGTAGGATTGCGAGAGTGCGGAGCACGATGCAATCCGATACTTTTTATAATAGCGAACTAAGAGAGGAGATTTATATGACAGGCTCTTATACAGAGAACTCAGTCAAAAGAAAAGCCGGTGCGTCAGCATTATTTGCTAAGGTTGGACTGATACTTACGGTAGCTGTACTGTTTGTATTCGGTTTCCTTATCAATCAGCAGATCATCGTTATAGCTTCAATAGGACTCGGATGTCTGGCAGGATATGTTCTTTTCCCGAGACTCTCTGCGGAATATGAGTATATCTTCTGTGACGGACAGATAGATTTCGACAGGATAAACGGTGGAGAGAGCAGAAAGCATGTACTCCGTATTGACCTTGATAATGTGGAAATAATGGCTCCTGAGAGTTCTCATGAACTTGACAAGTACCAAAATGCAAATATGAAGGTCAGGGACTTTTCATCACATACTCCTGATGCAAAGAAATACTGTATCATCACAAGTGATGAGGCAAACAGAGTAAAGATATTATTTGAGCCGTCTGAAAAGATGATTGAACTGGCAAAGAGCAAATCTCCGAGAAAAGTAATCACTGAATAATAAATTCTAAGGACTGTCTTAAGGGCAGTCCTTTTATATTTGACAAATATTTTAAAATGAAGTACAATATATCATGAGTGATTATGGACAAAAGGGTTGTAAGATTATGACAAAAAAAGAATGGAAAAGGCGTAAAAGAAGAAAAATCATAGCTGTCATTTCAGCCACGATCATTGTCCTGGCAGGTGTTACGGCTCTTATTTATGTTGCCATGGGCGAGCTGAAAAAATCGATAGGGACATCATCCAAGGATGATAGTTTGTACTTGTCCGTTAATGGTGTAACCAGGACGGGAGATAAGGCACCTCTTGTAGGCATCATATATGTACAGAAGAGTAATTTCACAGGACTTTCGGCGCTGGAGCTCAGAAACAGATACGAGAGAGCTGATCTGGTAAATCCTCTTATGCAGGAGCCGCTTGAAAAAGGAGCTCATTATGCCGTGGGAGTTGACGGAGAGTGTATCGCAATGATACCGCTTACCGAAAAGGCTCCGGGCGGAGATGACCGTATTATTATAGCCTATAGCCCTGATTCTGACGGTAACATGACAGAGGCTGAGGAAAAGGCATTAAATGATCTTGTAAATGACCTAATGGATGAATATTCCATCGGACAGGAAAATGTAATATTAGGATAATAAGGAGCATACAAATGGACGAGATTCAATTCAGAAGCATAATGGAACAGTATGAGCAGGATAAGGTTCTTGAAAAGTTTGAAACAATGAATGACAGGGATAAGGAGAGGATACTTAAGCAGTGCGATTTCCTGGATTTCAGTTTCCTAAACGCTTTATCAAATCATGACGCAAAGCGTGGCAAGATAGAGCCTATCCGCACTATGAAGCTGGCAGAGATAGAGCAGAACCGTGAGAAATATGAGAAAATCGGTACCGAGGCTATAAAGGCAGGCAAAGTGGCAGCACTTGTTCTTGCAGGCGGCATGGGCACAAGGCTTGGCAGCGACCATGCTAAGGGGATGTATGATATAGGTATCACCAGACCTGTTTATATTTTCCAGAGAATGTTTGAAAATATGCTGGACGTAGTGAACAGTACAGGTGCCAAATTTCATCTCTTTATCATGACCAGTCTCTTTAATGACAAGGAAATAAGAGAGTTCCTCTATGAACATAAATGCTTTGGATATGATCCTAAGTTTGTACATTTCTTTGTGCAGGATATGTCTCCATGTATAGATCTGGAAGGAAATATCATGTTCTCAAAGCCGGATGAGTTTGCTATGTCACCCAATGGTAACGGCGGTTTCTATTCATCCATGATGAACGCAGGACTTGACGAGTTCTGCAGGGAACAGGGTATAGAATATATTAATGTATTTGCTATAGATAATGTTCTTCAGAGGATTGCAGATCCTTTGTTTGTAGGAGCTACCATAGACAGCGGCTATGCTACCGGAGCAAAAGTAGTAAAGAAGGCTGATCCCGGTGAGAAGGTTGGTTCTATTTGTCTGGAGGACGGGCAGCCGAGTGTTGTAGAGTACTATGACATGACTGATGAACTGCTTGAAGCAAAGGATGAGGATGGTGAGCCTGCTTATGAGTATGGAGTTATCCTTAATTATCTGTTCAGATTGAAAGAGATGGATGGCATAGTCAGAAATGAGATGCCTGTACATATAGTAAAGAAAAAGGTGCCCTACCTTGCGGAATCGAGCACCTCTGAAACCGGATATGTTACTGTAAAACCTGAAGAGCCTAATGCATTTAAGCTCGAAACACTTACTCTTGACTTTGTAAGGATGATGGGCAGCTGTCTGCCTTTCGAAGTAGTACGAGAGAGAGAGTTTGCTCCCATCAAGAATCCCATGGGTGTGGATTCTGTTGAAAGTGCAAGAAAGATGCTTTTGGCTTTAGGCTACGAATTGTAATAATTTCTATTAAGCTTTTTTACCACAGCAGAATTTATATTTCTTTCCTGAACCGCAGGGGCAGGGATCGTTACGCCCGGGCTTTTTCTCTACATGCACGGTACCGGAAGCTTTCTGCTCCTTGTAAAGTTCTTTGCGGCGTTCTTCTGAGAGGATATCATTCCACTCAGGTAAGCCATAAAGCCAGTCAGCCTTAGCTGCTACCATGTTGTAGTAGAGCTTTTCGGAATCGTAATCGAGGCTAACTTCGGTATCCTCGGTCATCTCTTCGATGGGGTTGGGGGTCTTGAGGCTGTCGTTGATGCCGTCAAGGAAACCGGTCATGATGCCGATCTTTGTTTCAAATTTCTCTGCAAGAGCCTTAACGGTACCGGTTACGGGTGTGCCGTTCTGTGCAAGGATCTGAGAATAGATGCCTTTTTCAATGTTGAAATAATTGCCCCAGAAAAGGTCGTTGTCACGAGGGGTTCTTTCGGTTTCGTAGGCTACTTTACGCCAATCGGTTAATAAACTCATAAGTAATACTCCGTTCCGCAGCTTTTTAAACTGCTAATAAGTGTTTTGATCATAAATTTGATATTTACAATTTCTTGTATTATATATGCTTTGTTCGGATAATGCAACAAAAGTTTTTAAAATGAGGGATAAATGAGTTCTTTTTATACAGTAAAGGGTGAAGCGGTAGCCGAACTGACTGAGAAAAAATCAAGATTTATCGCTACTGTAAGACCTGTAGCGTGTGAAGCAGAGGCACTTGATTTTATCCGTGAGATGAAGAAAAAATACTGGGATGCAAGGCATAATTGTTCGGCATATGTCATCTTGGCAGAAGACTTTAAGGTATTGGAAAAAGCTAACGATGACGGAGAACCCTCAAAAACCGCAGGCAGTCCGATGCTGGAAGTGATAAAGGGTAATGAGCTGAAAAATGTGGCCATAGTTGTGACCAGGTATTTTGGCGGAGTACTCCTGGGGACCGGAGGACTGGTCAGAGCATACAGCGGTGCTGCACAGCTCGGTGTGGAGGCTGCTGAAAAAGTGAGGATGGAGCTGCTCAATAAGATTAGAGTGACTACGGATTACAACAGCTTCGGAAGACTTAAAAATATCACGGATAACATAGGAGCAGTGATAGAGGATTCGGAATTTACCGATAATGTAGCATCAATATGCCTTTGTGATGAGGCGGGTCTGGGTGTTATTCAGGCCAGGATGAACGAGGCCACTGCCGGTAAGTGTAAAATAGAACTTTTGGAAAAGAATTATTTTCCTGTAAAATAGATTTAGTTGTTTCTTAAAGTATTGAGGAAAAGAAAATGGATTATAGCAGACTTGGTGTTAGTGACAAGAGAAAAGAATTGAAATCCGTGTCCAGACGTATGGGAAGTAAGTTTCTCATTACCGGATTCCGCATATTCATCTTAGCCATAGTAGCTGTCAGTGTCATTGGTGTTGTTGCTGCTTTTGGTGCTTTCAGGGGCATACTTGATACTACACCCGACGTAGAGTTGGCGGTATTGGAAGTAAGCGGTTTCAGTTCGAAATCACTATATGCGGACGGCACGCTTGCGCAGAACTTCGCAGGTAATGCGGCAAACAGAATTTATGTGGAGATCGACCGTATCCCTCAGCATGTAAGAAATGCTTTCCTGGCAGCTGAGGACTGGCGTTTTTATCAGCATAGCGGTATTGATATCAGGACTATTTTCCGTTCCGGTTATTCTATCGTAACTTCTGATGGTTTTGAAGCCGGTGGATCTACCATTACCCAGCAGCTGATAAAGAACCAGATATTTGGCGGCGGACGTGAAAAATATACTCTGGATAAGGTACTTCGTAAGATCCGTGAGCAGTATATAGCTATAAACCTAGAGCATGTTCTTTCAAAGGATGAGATCCTTGAATATTACATGAACATGGTAAACCTGGGAAATAACTCATACGGAGTTGAAACGGCAGCACAGAATTATTTCGGAAAGAGTACTGAAGAACTTACAATATCTGAGGCGGCTGTTATCGGCGGTATCCCGCTTTCACCTACCAGACTTAATCCGTTAAGGAATCCCGATGAAAACCTTGAAAGACGTAATAATATACTTGGCAATATGCTTAAGTATGAGTTTATCACTCAGGAAGAATATGATGAGGCTATGGCTGACAGTGTTGCGGTATACGAGCGTATAGTCGAGCAGAGCACAAAAGATACCAGACCTCATGTCGGAGTTTACTCATATTTTACCGATGCCATGATGGATCAGCTATACAAGGATTTCCAGGAAAGACTCGGATATACCAGGGCTGAAGCCGAGCATATGCTCTTTTACGGCGGACTTACCATATATACCACTCAGGAGCCTGAGATACAGAGTATTGTAGACAGATATTATCAGGATGAGAATAATTTCCCTAAGTTCGGATTTGACAGCTCTCATGGTTCTTGTTACGAACTTTCTGATTACAGGCTTTCTGTTACATATGCCAATGGCGAAGTGGTTCATTATCAAAGAAGTGATTTCTTAAAGTATTTCGCTGAGTACGAGGACAGAAAAGGATTATATTATCATGCTAACGGTATCAAGAAGGGCATAAATGAACTCTTCCTTGATAAGGATGATCTGGAAGAAAAGATTGCTCAGTTTAGGGCAGCTAAGGTTGATGAAGAAGCCGGGGATACATATATTGAAACAAAGGAGATAACCCCTCAGCCTCAGTCTTCCATGACTATTATCGAACAGTCTACGGGAAAGGTTATAGCTATCTGTGGCGGACGTGGTGAAAAGACAGTCAGCCGTTCGTTAAACCGTGCTTCTCAGAGTACCCGTTCCGTTGGTTCGACATTTAAGGTTTTGGCTTCGTTCCTTCCGGCACTTGATGCAGGCGGCCTGACACTGGCATCGGTACAGGATGACTCACCTTTCTTCTACCCCAATGGCGGAAAAGAGGTTATCAACTGGTACAAGACCGGATTCAGAGGACTGCAGCCTTTAAGAAAAGGTATTTCGAACTCTCTGAATGTTGTAGCTGTAAAAACACTTGATCAGATAGGTGCACCTCTCGGATATGAGTATCTGAAAAAGCTTGGATTTACCACTCTTGTTGACTACGAGGTGGATGAAAACGGCAGGGCATACTCGGATGTAAACCTTGCTATAGCACTCGGCGGTCTGACAAAGGGTGTTACAAATGTTGAGCTTACTGCTGCATATGCTTCCATAGCAAACGGCGGTCTGTATAATAAGCCTATATATTATACCAAGGTTGTGGATCATGAAGGCAATGTAATCCTAAGCAACAAGACTGATCCCAGTCAGATCATGAAGGCTTCTACGGCATGGCTTCTTACAGATGCTATGCATGATGTAACGACTACCGGTACCGGTACCAGACTTGCATTCAGAAATTACAAGATGCCTGTAGCGGGAAAGACCGGTACAGCCAGCAAAAACAGTGACTTATGGTTTGCAGGTTTTACTCCCTATTATACCTGTGCGGTTTGGACAGGCTTTGACCAGCCGTTTAGTCAGTGGAATAAGTCATATCAGCAGGATCTTTGGAGAAATATCATGGAGGATATTCATTCCTATAAGCAGCTCGAATACAAGGAATGGGAGAAACCCGATTCAATCGTTGAGGCTACTATATGTACCAAATGCGGTAATCTTGCGGTATATGGTCTTTGTGATAATGCTGCCGGCGGCCCCTGTGTTAAAACAGAGTATTTCGCAAAGGGTACAGTTCCAACAAAGAAATGTACCTGTCATACAAGAGTTCAGATATGTACTGAATCCGGTATGGTAGCTACCGAAAACTGTCCTGAGGGTGATAAGAAATGGGTTGTCCTGCTTGTAAAGGATGAAAACTACCATAAGTATGACGGATATCCCGGTTATCAAAACGGATGCTGGGTATCTACCACTGATACTCCTTATGTTTATCATCCGGGAAATACCTGTGATGTACACCATCCGGGCGATGCGGATAGAGAAGACGATGACGGTGAAGGCGGTCATAACGGAGGAGACCTTTTTGAAAAGGTTGAGGATTATGGACCCGAAGATGATGTATATGATGAATGATGTATTGATATATTTATGAAATCATTTTCTTGAATAATAAAAATGGCACCTGTTTAAACGGGTGCCATTTTTGAAATTTTAGTATGTTGTTATGGTTAAGACTCACGATGGGAAAACAACCGGATCAGATATATCACGATCGGTACAAAAATAGTGGCTGCGAGAGCTCCTGTAAATATTCCGAATGCATTCTCCCAGTCTGACAGAGAAGCTACCAGGGAGAGTACATACATTCCTACGATAACGATAAGACCTATTATGGCAAATATCCTTGTAAATGCACTGGCTTTCTGATGCTTTTGCTCTTGATCGATCATCTCTTTATTTTTGACATTATTATTTATATTTTGATTACCTGTGGTTTTATTATTCATATTGACCTTCTAACTTGGCGTGTTATTCTGCCTCTGCTTTTATTTTATCCATATATTCCTTTAGTTTCTTTTCGTATCCCATATCCGAAAGATTGTAGAAAGTACGGCCTACAAGCTCGTCCGGCAGGTACTGCTGCTTTACATAATGATTCTTGAAAGCGTGTGCATATTGATAACCGATACCACGTCCCAGTTTGCTGTGGCTTTTATAATGTGCGTCCTGCAGGTGAGGGGGTATGGTATTTATATGCTCCTTCTGGACTGATTCAAGACATTCATCTATGGCACATATCGCGGAATTGCTTTTTGGTGCACATGCTACATAGGCAGCTGCCTGGGCAAGTATTATGCGGGACTCGGGCATACCGATACGCTCTACGGATTCTGCGGCAGCATTTGCTACAACGAGTGCCATGGGATCTGCATTTGATACATCCTCTGCGGCACAGATTACGATACGTCTTGCTATAAACTTTATATCTTCGCCTGCTGCCAGCATTCTGGCGAGGTAATATATCGCCGCATCAGGGTCGGAGCCTCGCATGCTTTTTATGAATGCGGAGATAGTATCATAATGGTTATCACCGGCTTTATCATATTTGAGCACTCTTTTCTGGATACATTCGGATGCCGTATCGAGGTCTATATGAATGAGACCGTCTTCGGCGCGATCCGTGGTGAGAACTCCGAGCTCTATGGCATTTAAAGCGGTTCGTGCGTCACCGTTAGCCATTTCACTTATAAATTCAAGTGCGTCATCATCAATGACGGCTTTGAAAGAACCCATACCCTTTTCTTTATCCGACAGGGCTCTTTTTATCAGTGATTTTATATTCTCGTTACTTAAGGGCTTAAGTTCAAAAATGTGGGAACGGGAGATGAGAGCGCCGTTTACTTCGAAGTAAGGGTTTTCGGTCGTGGCTCCTATAAGTATTATGGTGCCGTCTTCTACAAATGGCAGCAGATAGTCCTGCTGTCCTTTGTTAAAGCGGTGTATCTCATCTATGAAAAGTATGGTTCTTTTGCCAAAGCCTCCGAGATTTTTCTGGGCGGCCTCAACCACCTCTTCCATGTCCTTTTTGCCTGCCGACGTCGCATTTATCTGGCAGAATTCGGATTTGGTAGTAGCTGCGATAACTTTAGCCAGAGTGGTTTTTCCTGTACCGGGAGGCCCGTAAAATATGACGGAACTGATCCTGTCGGCTTTTATGGCACGGTAGAGGAGCTTGTCCTTACCTATTATGTGCTCCTGGCCGACAACTTCCTCAAGTGATGAGGGTCTCATCCTGGAAGCCAGAGGGGATTCGTTTTCCTTATTTTTTTCTTCCATAAAACTAAATAAATCCATAATTTATACCATTTTCTTTAGGATTTCTCAAGTGCATCTTCTGAATAAACTACTGCTGCATTCCATAAGAACCACTGGGAATAACCGGCATCATATACTGCGTTTATCTCATCGCGTACTTCTTTCTTGCCGTATTTCAGGTGATGGGTTACCCATGTAGCTGTGAAGTCCTGCAGCCAGGGCCGTACTTCAGCTTTGTTTTCCTCGGGGTCGAGCATATACAGCACCTTCTGTGAATCCATAAGCGCATGATATACGAGCTCATAAGGATGTGTATCGGGATAATCAAGTCCGTAATAACCGTTCCCATAGTGTGAAGGGTAAACCATTGGACAGATGTAATCGAGATATTTAGCCATGTTAAAATAACTCTGACCGACTATCCTGGCGTCCACAGAACTTGAAATAATAGCTCCGTAAACATCACATGAAACAAATGCACCCATGGGTTTTATATCTTCGCAGATCCTTCTGATGCCGTCGGTGATAACTTCTATTCTTGTTTTCTCTTCAGCTTTGGGACCGAAATCCACATTTGACATTCCTTTATCGGTTGAAAAACGGATATAGTCGAGGTTGACCTCGTCAAAGCCTACTTCAACACATTGCCTGCATACTTCTAGAATATAGTCCCAGACTTCGTCCTCATAGGGGTTAACCCATGCGAGCCCCGAGGAGTCTCTAAACAGCGAACCATCCTTGTTTTTAAGAGCCAGTTCACGTTTTCTGTCTGCAAGTACAGGGTCTTTCAGGGTAACTACACGGGCGATGGCATAAATATTATGCTCTTTCAGCTTCTTTATCAGGGCACCTATATCACTGATAGTATCGGTGCATGCACCTATCTCTTTGGCTGTAGCATTATCCATGCGATAGGTGATATAGCCGGCATCGCTTTTTATATCGATAACTATGGTATTAAGCTCTGTCCTGTCGATCAGGGCAATTGCATCGTCCAGTTTTTTATTGATAAGGGAGGATGCCAAATAGATACCTTTTGCTTTAACTCTTTCCCTGGTATCTACAAAGTCGCCCATCCAGATTTCTTCGTCTTCATCGGGTACTTGAGATACTGTAGGAGTTTCGGTGGGTTTGGGCTGTGTCCAGAGCCCATAAACACCGCTGTCGTTCTGACCGTCCAAGGCATCCAGATCAGCATTTACCCATGCGGCCAGATCCGGGTCATAGTAAGCTCCGCTCTGCTGCGCCAGGGCATATTCTGAATCGGCAGGCAGTATGACGGGTTCGTCGCCTACCTCAAGATTAGGAGGTTCTGTGGACTTTTCGTTTATTCTGTTTACTATGAAGTAAACTCCAAACCCGATCGCTACGGCTAAAAGCATCAAAATAAGAAGAACCGGGCCTTTTTTACGCCGCTTCCTTCGTTTTGAACTTTTTACTTTCATGCCGTAATACAAATTATCCATCTGTTTAAGTGCTCCCGAAATGATGCTACGGTAAAAAGTCTCAAAGCCAGAGTCACAGTTTCTACGAAACTGCGACATATCATAGCAAGCTTGAACGGCTTTTGGACTTTCGACCTTAGCATCATAATAGAATAAAAACCAAAGTTTGTCAACAAAACAGGGAAAAAGTTTGACATTTGAAGTTTTTGATGATAGAATAGCATAGTGTTGAAAATCCAAGCGGATATGGTGGAATTGGCAGACACGCCAGATTTAGGTTCTGGTGCGCGAGCGTGCAGGTTCAAGTCCTGTTATCCGCATTCGGGGCAGCATGATACTGCCCCGGTCAGTTTTACAGACAAAAAATGCTTGATTTTATCGTATTAAAGAGTATAATAAGCATATGTGAGGCTGATGGTATAAATAATATGCGGATATAGTACATCGGTAGTACATGAGCTTCCCAAGCTTAGGAGGCGGGTCCGACTCCCGTTATCCGCTCTTTAAAAGGTGTCAGTAGGAAGGCTCTTATTGGCACTTTTTTCTTACGAAATTATTATTGGAGGCACATATGAAAATAGTTGTTTTATGTGGCGGAGTGAGTACTGAGAGAGACGTTTCACTGGTATCCGGTACTAAGGTTTACAGAGCCCTGAAGGAAAAAGGACATCAGGTTATGATGCTGGATATTTTCTTAGGGTATGAAGGCGAAACAGACGGTATATTTGATAAAGATATAGACTGGGCAGAGCGTGTTGCCCCCATTTCCGAAAAGGCTCCTGATATCGATGCGGTAAAGGCATCAAGAAAAGGCGACAGCGATGTCCTTTTTGGAGAAAATGTACTGAAAATATGCAGGATGGCAGATATTGTATTTATGGGACTTCACGGTGACTGCGGTGAAAACGGTAAAGTACAGGCAACCTTCGATCTGTACGGCATAAAGTACACCGGTACCGATTATGTAAGTTCAGCTCTTGCTATGGATAAGTCATTGACTAAAAAGATATTTGAGATGGCAGGAGTGCTTACTCCTAAGTCAGTGACTCTTTGCAAGGGAAAAGAAAAGCAATATGCGCCTCAGCTGCCATGTGTGGTAAAGGTTTGTTCAGGCGGTTCTTCTGTAGGAGTTTATATTTGTAAAACTGAGGAAGAGTATACCGAAGCACTTAGCCGTGCCTGGAATTATGATAATAAGGTTCTGGTAGAGGAATATATAAAGGGACGTGAATTTACCGACGGTGTAATAGACGGAAAGCCTTTGCCTGTTGTCGAGATAGCCCCCAAGGAAGGCTTCTACGACTACAAGAACAAATACCAGGCAGGATCTACTATAGAGACCTGTCCGGCAGAGATTTCAAAGGAGCAGACTGCGGAAATACAGGAGCTGGCACTTAAGGCATATAATGCACTCGGTATTGTTACCTATGCACGTATGGATTTTGTAATGGATGAAAACACTGACGCAGTATATTGTCTGGAGGCTAATACATTACCCGGTATGACACCTACAAGCCTTATACCTCAGGAGGCAGCCGCTATCGGTGTTGACTTCCCCTCACTTTGTGAGTGGATAATAAAGATTTCACTTGAGAAATATAATTGAAATGAGCTTATCCGGTAAGGCATCTTGGATTATACAGGATAAGAGTGCACAGTATAATAGAAAGGAATATATGGCACATGTACAGGTTGTGCCATATAAACAGAAAACATGAAGAATATGACCTTGCCCGAAATCGCCAATGCCATAGGCGGTAAAATGTATTTACATGGGGCTGAAATCAATATATCAGAGGGTCAGAAAGTAAAGCAGACGGATGAATATCTGAATATTGAAGCCGAGGGAGTGGTCATAGACTCTAGGCTGTGTAAGAAAAACGGGATCTTTGTTGCCATAAAGGGTGAGAAAAACGATGGACATGATTATATAGAAACGGTCCTTGATAACGGTGCTTTAGGCGTTATATGTGAGAAATTGCCGGATAGCTATGCTAAAAGAGAAAACGGCGCATATATACTTGTTGATGATGTTTTAAAAGCACTCAGGGAGCTTGCTGCATATTACAGGAGACAGCTCAATTGTAAGATTACCGGTATCATCGGAAGTGTAGGAAAAACAAGTACCAAAGAGCTTGTTGCTTCAGTACTTTCACAGGATTTTGAAACCCTTAAGACAGAGGGAAATTATAATAATGAGATAGGTGTACCACTTACCGTTTTTAAGATCAGGGATGAGCATAAAATGGCAGTGGTTGAGATGGGTATCAGCGGCTTCGGAGAGATGGACAGGCTGGGAGAGATTGTTAAGCCTGATGCAGTTGTAATGACAAATATCGGTCCATGTCATCTGGAAAATCTAAAAGATCTTTCGGGTGTCTTAAGGGCAAAATCTGAAGTGCTGAGGCATGTGAAAAAAGGCGGCCTTCTGGTTATAAACAGTGACGATCCCTATCTTTTATCACTTAAAGAATTAAAGGAAAATGTTGCGGAAAACATAAATATTATTGATGATGTCGACAGATGTGCATTAGAGTATCTGAATATTGCATGTTATGGGAGCAATGCCCTTTGGCAGAAGAATTGTTTTGCAACAGGGGCAGATGGTATCGGTAACGGAAGTTTCCAAATTATAAATATATCAAGTAAAAATATAGTGTCTTATGGCGTGGAAGGAAGTACCTTCGATATGGTGGTTCCCCGTTTTGACACTGAAAAGGCTGCTGCATCAGAAAATGGAAAGAATGCAGTTGACGGTCTGATAAAAGGTAAAGATGGAAATACCTACACAGTAAACACAAAAGTCAATCTACAGGGTACCCATCAGGTGATGAATGCCATGGCGGCATGCATAGTGGGACTTACAAACGGGATGCCCATAGACCATATAGTAAAAGGTATAGCAGCAGCAGTACCCGTGAAGGGCAGGTGCTGTCCGATAAAGACAGACAGATATCTGGTGGTAGATGATTCGTATAATGCAAATCCGAAATCTATGAAAGCCGGTATAGACCTGATGTCGGAAAGTAATGGCCGCAAGATTCTGGTACTTGGCGATATGTTTGAGCTGGGCACGGATGAAAAACAGCTTCATTATGAGGTTGGAGAGTATGCCGCAGAAAAGGATATAGATCTTTTGGTGTGTGTCGGTGATTTATCCCAAAATATGTATGAAGGATACCTTGAAAAATCAGGATTACATACAGAGAAAAACCGCTTGGATATAAGTGCGGATAATGCTTCTGTTCATTCAAAGGTCAGGTATTATAAAACACGTGAAGAAATGCTCGCTGACCTTGACAATCTGGGATTACAGGACGGAGATACCATACTTGTAAAGGCATCCCATGGCATGGAATTTGCTAAGGTGGTAGATAAACTTGTGGAACTCGGCACTGAATACCGTTTTGTAAAAGGCAGGGAATACATGCAGATAGATGATATCATGCAGCTGCTTTCTCAGACACACTGGGCATGTAAAAGAAGCAGGGAGACGGTTGAAAAAGCAATAGAAAACTCTCTGTGCTTTGGAATAATTGATGAAAACGGAAAACAGATAGCATTCGGCAGGACGGTTACAGACTATGCTACCATGTTTTATGTATCGGATGTTGTGGTGGATAAGGATCATCAGAAGCATGGACTTGGAGGAAGGTTTGTTGAATTTATCAAGTCTGCCGAAGAGTTAAAATACCTGTGGGGATTCCTGGGAACTACTAAGGCAAAGAACTTTTATTCGAAATTCGGATTTGAACCCAAGGATGATTTCTTTATGGCGATGCCTAAAACAAACATAAAAGGTATATTTAACGTTTAATATTTACTATTTTTGGTATTTCTTTCTGTCGATTTTGACATATTATTTAAAAAATGGTATTATAAAGATGTATTTAGGGGTACAAGGAGGTGCGCTATGATTTATTTTGACCATCTTCCTTTAGAGAAGGATATTTTGGAAGCGCTCGCAGAATTGACTATCAATTACGTCTTTCAACCGATTTTTTATCCGGATGGAAAGACTGTGTATGCTTATGAGGCGTTGATGCGCCCTGACAATATGTCAGTTACCGAGCTTATTGCCGATTATGAGAAAAAGGATAAACTGCATGTACTTGAGGTGGCTACCTTTTTTGGAGCTACCCAGGAATTTGTATTGCGCGGGTATACGGAATATTTAAGCATGAACTCCTTCCCTTCTGAGGCATTTACAGTCGGAGAAGGCAAGGTATACAGTGATTATTACGGAGATATTTTAAAACAGAACATAGTTGAAATATTGGAATATCCATATACATCTTCAAGAGCAGTGACATTGAAAAAAGCAGCTGCCGTAAAGGAAGGGGTTCAGATAGCAATAGATGATTTCGGTTCCGGCATTAACAATATGGATATTGTAGATATGTATCAGCCTCATATAGTGAAGCTGGACAGACAATTAATCTCAGAGATAGATAAAGATAAGTTTAAGCAGGCATTTGTAAAACAGCACATAGCCGAGTTTCATCGCAGGGGTATAAAGGTTATAGCTGAAGGTATAGAAAGAAAGGAAGAGTTTGATCTGCTGAAAAAATATGGTACAGACTTCTTCCAGGGATTTTATCTTGCACGTCCTGCCTGAAAGAGGATAGTGATCGTTATCCATGAGCAAAGTAATTGATTCAAAAACAGCTCCGCAGCATCTGATAATGCTACGGAGCTGTACTTTTATGTATTAAGATATTCAAGAACAGATTCGATGGACTTATTTTTTACAAGGATAGTGTTGACAGGTTCATTTATATGTTCTAAGTAATGAGCATCCGAATCCGTAATGACTTTACAGCCTTGAAGATATGGATGATCTTTTCTGAGCTGATGCAGATTGGCCATGTTCTTACATTCGAATGTTTTAAAGTCGCTGTCAGGAGGGATAAAACCAAGATTTGAAATGATGCTGGTTGTTGATTTGTCCACATGAGCCGGTACCATAACTCCGCCAAAGGGCTTAAGCTCCCTTGATACATCCGAAAAACCGATGGAAGTAGCATTTATCAGCAGATGCTCGATTTCTCCCTTTATATTTTCATCTTCATCACAGATATACTGGTGCCCGAAAATATCGGGCTTATTTTTTATGGGTAAAAGTCTTTCGTAAACATAACTGCTAAAGGATAACGCATTCTCCAGTGCCGGAAAGAGGCAGACCACATGGGCTTCCTCTTCGGTAGTGAGCTCCATCCCGGGGATGACAAGTACTCCGTAGCATTCACCGCATTTCATGGCAGCCTCACAGTTTAAAGCACTGTTATGATCTGTAATAGCTACGGCATCCAGACCTTTAAGTGCTGCCATACCGATGATGTTGGCCGGAGTCATATCATTGTCTCCGCATGGGGACAGGCAGGTATGTATATGAAAGTCATAGCTCAAATTTATCATGGTTTTGATTAATCCTTATTTGAGAGCATTTGATTGACCTTGAGTGCAGCTTCGAATATCGGCAGGTCTGTCTCAAAAAGTGTTATTTCCTGGACCTGTGCTTTGTGTACTACATTGGGGTCGAGCGACGTGCCTTCTGCAAGAATGATACAGGCACAGTCCGTAAGAGAGGAAACCGCAAGCGCATTTGTATTGCCCATGATGGTTACCCAAGCGGCACCGGAAGGTGCTTTGCTCATGGCAACACTTAGCAGGTCACAGCAGAACGGACGAGTAATTTCTTTACTCATATCACCTTCTGCAAGGAGTCTGAATTCGGGGATGTTTTTTAACTCATTAACTGTCATATTTATCTCCATTTATCATTGTTCATCAAAGATGTGAAAATTCATCGGAAATCTTGTGAATGTACTCTCTAAGGATATGAATACAATCCTTCTCGTTAGCGGCACCTCTTACTATATCCCTTGCCAGAGCCCTGCAGGTAGGAGCCCCGCATGAACCACAGTCAAGACCGGGGAATTTTTTGCAGAGTTCATCTACCTGGTTCATCATGTTAAGAGATTCGACCATATTTTCACCGAGCTTAAACACCGGCAGATATTCCACGTCCTGAGTCCACTCGGGATGAATATCGGGAGGTGCTTCATGTATCTTTGCCACCGGCAGATATTTTCTTAAGCCCTTTAATTTTACTATGGCCAGGAAAGGATTTTCTACCTGGAGTACTCCGCCCACACAGCCGCCGGTACATGCATTGAGTTCAATAAATGAAAGTGTCTTTGAAAATTTTCTGTCTTCGAGATCTTCGAGTACCTTTATGACATTTTCTATGCCGTCGGCAGCCAGGTAAGAGTCGGTGAGAAGACCTGCGGCTTCACCGCCTATCCTGCCCCAGCCGATGCCGATCTTTCCGGATTGAGAAAGCTCTTCAACCTTGTTTTGCTCAACAACATGAGTCATGGCTGAGATAAGTTTAGGATAAATATCCTTGATGGCCACTACCTGATCTACATTGCTCTTTTCATAACCTATAGGGGATTTTACCGAGGTAACCTTGGCAGGACAGGGTGAAAGGAAGAATATCCCTATATCCTTTGAAGGAAGACCTGTTTTTTCTATGGCTCTTTTTCTTGCCATTTCGGCAGCTATCTCCATGGGAGGCCGTATTGGCATCATGTGCTCTACGAGATTGGGAAAACGTACACGTATGAGACGGACGACTGAAGGACAGGCGGTGCTGATTATGGGCCATTTATCCTTGTTTTCTTCTATATATCTTCTCGAAAGAAGGCTTACAACCTCAGCAGCAGCGCTTACTTCGAACACATCGTCGAAGCCCATCTCTTTTAGTGCTGAAAGAACAATGTTTACATCGTCCAGGTTATTTGCCTGGGCATAAAGAGAGGGAGCAGGCAGTGCCACAACATATTTATATTTATGAATGTTATCCATAGAATCGGTAGTAGCCAGCTTGGCATGGTTCTTACAGATCCTGATACATTCTCCGCAGTCGATGCAATATTCTTTTTTTATGACCGCCTTGCCGTTCCTGACACGGATAGCCTCGGTCGGACATCTCTTGATACAATTTATACACCCCTTACATAAGTCCTTATCCAAGTGGACAGATGTGTAAAACTCACTCATGATACACCCCGTTTTATTAATCTGATAACAACAGCCGAGAAGCTGTAGCTTAAAAGTAAACTTTCATTGTTACAGTGGTTCCGACTCCTATTTCAGTTTCAATGTTCATTTCATCCGAATATTTCTTCATATTTGGCAGCCCCATGCCGGCACCGAAGCCGAGAGCTCTTACATTTTCGGAGGCTGTTGAGTAACCTGCCTGCATGGCGAGATCCACGTCCTTGATGCCGGGACCTTTATCTTTAAGGATCATTGTTATATCCTTGGTTGTGATGATGACGTCAATTACACCGCCGTTAGCATGGATTACCATGTTTATCTCACCCTCGTACATGGCGATGGATACCTTACGGATAACCTCGGGGTTTACGCCCATCATCTTTAACTTGGCCTTTACATCACCGGATGCTTCACCGGCACGTGTAAAATCTTCGTCGGAGATTACATATTGTAGTTTTAAAGAATCGCTCAATACGGTTTACCTCCTCTTAGTCCGTTGTCATACAGCATACCGCAGGCATTGAACATTCTGTGGTCGGTACAAATAATGGCAATGTCGCGCTCCTTGGCCATCTCGACCATTTCTTCAGTAGGTTTCTTGCCTCTGATAAATACTATGCAGTAAATATCGATCATCTCAGCGGTCCTGATAACCTGTGGATTGCAGAGACCGGTAAGGAGTACGGCCTGATCCTTAACAAATGCAAGCACATCGCTCATCATATCGGAGCCGCAGGCAGAGTGAATCTCACGCTCGGCATGTTCCTCGCCACAGATGAACCTTCCGTGTAATATTGTTTGTACATCATTAATCGTCATATGGTTTTCCTTTCTTTGGGTGAAATGCGGCGGTAAATTATGCGCCTATTGTCTATAATATACCATATATTTTTAGAAATTACAAACATTACTTACTGAATTTACTGAAATTTTTTAATAGATTTTTATGGAAAAGTCTGTTGATTTTATCGTTGTTTTATGATACAATAACTCTAACTGTGAAGAACTGCGCCTTTTTTTGCGCGCAGCTTCGCCAATCATATTTTCAAGGAGGTTTGAAAATGGGTTCTAAAAAGAACATCCCTTTCAATGGCACGCCGGAGCAAGAGGCAAAGCTTCGTGCGGTTATCGCTGAGTTGAAGGATGAGAAGGGCTCACTTATGCCCATCTTACAGAAGGCTCAGGATATTTACGGGTACCTTCCTTACGAGGTACAGAAGATCATTTCAGATGTAATGAACGTACCGATTGAGAAAATCTACGGCATCGTTACATTCTACGCTCAGTTCTCTCTTTATCCAAAGGGAAAGTACAGAATTTCAGTATGCTTAGGTACTGCTTGTTATGTTAAGGGCTCGGGCGACATCTACGATAAGCTTATCGAAAAGCTTGGCATCAAGGGCGGAGAGTGCACTCCTGACGGAAAGTTCTCACTTGAAGCATGCCGTTGCGTAGGTGCTTGCGGACTTGCACCTGTTATGACAATCAATGATGATGTATACGGCAAGATGACAGTTGATAAGATTGACGAGATACTTGCGAAATACGAATAATTAGGTGATTCTTATGATGCCTGAAATCTCACTTAATATCCTTGATGTAGCTCAGAATTCCGTAAAAGCGGGAGCTAAACTTACACGTTTGGAGTGTTTGATAGACACTAAGGCGGATACGCTTACTGTTATCATTGATGATGATGGCTGCGGGATGACCAAAGAGCAGGTCGAGGCTGTAACAGATCCTTTTTTTACTACAAGGACCACACGTAAAGTAGGTCTGGGTGTTCCTTTCTTTAAGATGGCTGCGGAAAGCACCGGGGGGAGCTTTGATATAGTTTCCGAAAAAGGAAAAGGGACGACGGTTACCTGTGTGTTTATTCTTTCAAGCATAGACCGTATGCCGTTGGGAGATATGGTTTCCACAGTGCATATGCTGGTTACGCAGAGCGGGGATATGGATCTGGTATATCGCTACAAGGTAGATGATGCAGAGTTTACTCTTGATACCAGGGAGTTTAAGGAGATACTCGGAGCCGATGTTTCATTTAATGAGCCTGAGGTTTCACAGTACATCAGGGATTATTTAAAGGAAAACACCGATGAAGTAAATGCAGGGCAGGAGTTCTGAGTATTTACTTCGGACATTCTATAATATAGTACCAATTAAATAAGGAGGAACAAAATGAAGTCTCTTGAAGAATTAAAGGCAATAAGAGAAAAGATGCAGGGCAGTGTTGCTCTTCGTAATGAAGACAGCGACCAGACAAGAGTTGTTGTCGGCATGGCTACCTGCGGTATCGCGAGCGGCGCTCGTCCCGTACTGAATACCTTAGCTGAGGCTGTAGCAGAGAAGAAGCTTGATAAGGTAGCAGTTACCCAGACAGGCTGCATCGGCCTTTGCCAGTATGAGCCCATAGTTGAGGTCTATGAGCCTGGTAAGGAGAAGGTTACATATGTTAAGATGACACCTGATAAGGCTTTAGAGGTTGTTAACCGTCACTTAAACGGCGGCCAGCCTATTAAGGAATATACTTTAAATTCTACTACTTTATAATTTTAGAGGAGGTATAAAATGTATCGTTCACATGTATTAGTATGCGGTGGAACCGGCTGTACTTCCTCTGGAAGTCAGAAGATTATGGAAACACTGCGCACTGAGATCGAAAAAGCAGGTCTTGAAAAGGAAGTATCCGTAGTACAGACCGGCTGTCACGGACTTTGCGCATTAGGTCCTATCATGATCGTTTACCCTGAGGCAGTTTTCTATTCGATGGTTAAGGATGAGGATATCCCTGAGATCGTTTCAGAGCACTTAGTAAAGGGTAGAGTTGTTAAGCGTCTCGTTTATGAGGAGACAGTTACCGATGAGGGTATCAAGTCTCTTGCTGACACTAACTTCTACAAGAAGCAGCATCGTATCGCTCTTCGTAACTGTGGTGTTATCAATCCCGAGAATATCGATGAGTACATCGGTACCCGTGGATATGAGGCTCTTGGTAAGGTTCTTACCAGCATGACACCCGATGAGGTTATTCAGGTTATCCTTGACTCAGGTCTTCGTGGCCGTGGTGGTGCAGGATTCCCTACAGGTAGAAAGTGGCAGCTTGCACGTAACCTTGTTCAGGACGGCGGACAGAAGTATGTTTGCTGTAACGCTGACGAGGGTGACCCCGGTGCATTCATGGATCGTTCAGTTCTTGAAGGTGATCCTCATGCAGTTCTCGAGGCTATGGCTATCGCAGGATATGCTATCGGCGCTTCACAGGGTTACATCTATGTACGTGCTGAGTACCCTATCGCTGTACAGCGTCTGAATATCGCTATCGGACAGGCTAGAGAGTACGGTTTACTTGGAAAAGATATCTTTGGAACAGGCTTTGATTTTGATATAGAGTTAAGACTTGGTGCAGGTGCATTCGTTTGTGGTGAGGAGACCGCTCTTATGACCTCTATCGAAGGTAACCGTGGTGAGCCTCGTCCCCGTCCTCCGTTCCCTGCAGTTAAGGGTCTGTTTGAGAGACCTACTATCCTTAACAATGTTGAGACCTATGCTAACGTAGCTCAGATCATCCTCAACGGTGCTGAGTGGTTCGCTTCCATGGGTACAGAGAAGTCAAAGGGTACCAAGGTATTCGCTCTCGGCGGAAAGATCAAGAACACCGGTCTTGTTGAGGTTCCTATGGGAACAACTCTTCGTGAGATCGTTGAAGAAATCGGCGGCGGCATCCCTAACGGCAAGAAGTTCAAGGCTGCTCAGACAGGTGGACCTTCAGGCGGATGTATCCCTGCAGAGCATCTTGATGTTCCGATCGATTATGATAACCTTATCGCTATCGGCTCCATGATGGGTTCAGGCGGACTTATCGTTATGGACGAAGATAACTGTATGGTTGATATCGCTAAGTTCTTCCTTGAGTTCACAGTTGATGAGTCCTGTGGTAAGTGTACACCTTGCCGTATCGGTACAAAGCGTCTGTATGAGATGCTTGACAAGATCACAAAGGGTCAGGCTACACTGGAAGATCTTGATAAGATGGAAGAGATCTGCTACTACATCAAGGACA
>JAEEGJ010008012.1_pt1 | contig 29512 bp, 21 predicted proteins | sample 8958761 | NCBI WGS metagenome assembly JAEEGJ01 (sample SAMN16246546, study PRJNA631951) | gut metagenome | biome: gut microbiome; feature: rumen; material: RS-attached | host: Bos | place: Iran: Karaj | collected 2018-10
GAACCTGCGCAACTGGGTTGCCGGGACCATCGTGAACGTGGAAGTCGACATGCTCGGCAAGTACATCGAAAATTATCTGAAGGAACGTGACCTTGCTTAATACGATTGAAGAGGCCATAGAAGATTTTAAGAACGGCAAGTTTTTGATCGTGGTCGATGACGAGGACCGCGAGAACGAGGGCGATTTCGTAATCGCCGCCGAGAAGATTACGCCCGAAAAGGTGAACTTCATGCTCCACGAGGGCCGTGGCGTGCTCTGCTGCCCGCTGCCCATCAAGCGCTGCCATGAGCTCAACCTCACGCGCCAGACCGCCGAGAACACCTCGATTCTGGGCACTCCGTTTACCATCATGGTCGACAAGATTGAAGGGTGCTCTACCGGCGTTTCGGCTCACGACCGTGCGGCGACCATCCTCGCGCTTGCCGACCCGAACTCCAAGCCGAGCGATTTCGGCCGTCCGGGACATATTTCGCCCCTGTACGCGCAGGAAGAAGGCGTGCTCCGCCGCGCGGGCCATACCGAAGCGGCTGTGGACCTTGCGAAGCTTGCCGGACTTAGGCCCGCGGCCGCCCTCATCGAGATCATGAACGAGGACGGCACGATGGCCCGCATGCCGCAACTGCAGGAAGTGGCGAAGAAGTTCGGCCTCAAGATTATCTCTATTCGCGACCTCATCGACTACCGCCTCAAGAACGAGAAGCTGGTGCAGCGTGTGGCCGCCCCGCACGTGCAGACCAAGTACGGCGACTTTACTGCCTATGCTTACAAGAGCAAGACCGATGGCGTGGAACACGTGGCCTGGGTCGCGGGCAATCCCGACTTCAGCAAGCCGGTTTACGTGCGCGTGCATAGCGAATGCCTCACGGGCGACATCTTTGGAAGCCTCCGTTGCGACTGCGGTGAACAGTTGCAGTCTGCCATGAAGTTTATTGGCGAGCATGGGGGAGTGTTCCTGTACATGCGCGGCCAGGAAGGTCGTGGTATTGGCCTCTGCAACAAGCTACGTGCCTACGAGCTGCAGGAGAAGGGCATGGATACGGTCGAGGCGAATCTGCACCTCGGGTTCAAGTCGGACCTCCGCCAGTACGGCACCGGCGCCCAGATTCTTGCGGACCTCGGCGTGAAGGAAATGCGCCTGCTCACGAACAACCCGAGCAAGATTTCGGGCATTTCGGCCTACGGACTCAAGATTGTGGAACGTGTTCCCATCGAAGTCAAGCCGAATAAGGAAAACCTTTTCTACCTGCTCACCAAGCAGAAGAAGATGGGACACCAGCTGCACTTGGATGGCGCGGCTCCCGTCGAAGAAAATTTGAAAGAGGAAAAATAAGATGGCTAAAGAAATCAAGAATTCCCTGAATGGCTCTGGCCTCAAGATTGCAATCGCGGTCGCACGCTTTAACGAAGTGGTGACCGACAAGCTCCTGGAAGGTGCGCTCCGCCAGCTCGATCTGCTGGGCGTTGCCGAAAAGGATGTGACTGTCGTTCGCGTTCCGGGCGCATTCGAACTCCCGGGCGTGTGCCGCAGGCTCGCCGATTCCAAGAAGTACAGTGCCGTGATGGCCATCGGCGCCGTGATCCGCGGTGAAACATCCCACTACGACGTGGTGGTGAACGCCTCTACCGGCGGTGTCGCAAGCATCGCTGCCGAAGGCAAGCTCCCCGTGATTCTCGGAATCCTCACGACCGATACCGTTGACCAGGCGATGAACCGTGCCGGACTCAAGGCGGGCAACCTCGGTGCCAACTGGGCATCGACCGCTGTTGAAATGGCAAACCTTTACAAGGCCATCTAATTATGCCAAGTGTAAGTTACAGACCCGCCCGCGTATTTGCCATGCAGCTCCTGTATGCCATGGAAATCACGGGCCAGACGGCAGGGGAGGCGCTTCCGGGCGTTCTCGAATCGCAGCCCCTCGCCGACGAACAGAAAAAGTATGGAATGAAACTCGTGGACCTGGTTCAGGCGCACCACGAGGAGCTGGATGCCCATATCAAGACCGCTTCTGCCCATTGGGAAATCGAACGCATGGCCAAGCTGGACCGTATCATCGCACGGATCGCGATGGTCGAGCTTCTCTATGAGACGGACGTCCCCATGAAGGTGGCTGTCACCGAAGCAGTCCAGATTGCCAACAAGTATAGCACCGACAATTCGGGCGCCTTTGTCAACGGCCTCATGGCCGGATTCATGCAGGCGCGTGGAATGGTTTCTAAATCTCAGGAAAAGGAGAATTAGTGATGATTAAGGAAAAATGGATGAAGCACATCTTTGCTGGCATTGCCGGGCTTGTCGCCCTGATTGTCTACGCATTGACGATGGCTCCTACGGTTAGCTTCTGGGATTGTGGCGAATTTGTCGCTTGTGCGAATACCTTGGGCATCCCGCATCCTCCTGGAACTCCGTTCTTCGTGTTCTTTGCCCGTGCAGTCATTGTGCTTCTCCCGTTTGTGGAAGAGATTGCAAAGCGCGTGAACTACATCTCGGTGTTCAGTTCTGCGGCTACCGTCTATATCACGGCCCTCTTTGCCTGGGATTTCCTTGCGACCGTCCTCAAGAGTGACGCTATTGCCGAGAAGATCTCTGCCAATGTCCGTACGATCGTTCTTGCGACCTCCGCTCTCGTGGCTGGCTTCCTCCTCACGTTCTCCGATACGTTCTGGTTCAACGCGGTCGAGGCCGAAGTCTACGGCATCGCCATGTTTATCTTGATGCTCATTTCCTACCTCGGACTCGTGTGGTTCCGCAAGCGTAACGAAGACGATAGCGACCGCATCCTTATCTTCATCTGCTACATCGCATTCCTTGGCGTGGGTGCCCACCTCTACACGATGCTCACGGTGCCTGCGGTGTTCGTGCTCCTGCTCGTCGCACAGCCCAAGAAGATTGTGGAACGCATTCCCGTCTGGATTACGGGTACGCTCCTCTGCTCTGTCATCTACATGGTCTCGGCCTTTATCGAGATTTCTCTTGGCTGCTTGGCGGTCCTTGCAGTGCTGACCTTGGCGAAACCGTTTACGCCGAATGTGAACAAGGCAATCCGCCTTTCCCTTGCGTTTGCCTTCTTCGCTCTCGTTGGCTATAGCACGCACCTCTACATTCCTATCCGTTCCGAACTGAACCCGATTATCGACGAGAACGATCCCGAAATCAACATCCGCGATGACCAGGGCAACCTGCAGCTCGGCAATCTCTTCAAGGGCGAGAACTGGGTGGCCTTCAACAACTTCGTCGAACGTAAGCAGTACGGTTCCGAAAGCATGCTCAGCCGTGCGTTCTACCGCCGCTCGCAGCTTGCCCACCAGGTGTTCTCGTTCCCGAACATGAGCTACGGTGGTTACCAGATGGCGCAATACCTGCCCTACAAGGTGGGTGGCGTGAACCATGCGAATGGCGTCTACACGTTCGACAAGTCCGATAATGCCCCGCTCGAACGCTTTGGCTTCAAGTTCCCGACGCAGATGAGCTTCATGGGCGATAACATCGTTCCGCAGCTGCTTATCTTCCTGCTCTTCAACGGCCTTATTGTCCTCGTTTGCGTGTTCGTCTGCAGGCGCAACAGGAACCTGGGTATCTACCTCTCGGTGCTCTACGGATTGTGCAGCCTCGGGCTCCTCTTCTATATCAACTTCGCCGACGGCACCCGCATGGAACAGCGCGAACGCGATTACTGGGTGTCCGTGATGACCCGTAACGTGGCCGACCTCAACACGGTTGGCGCTGGCATTACGAAGGTGCCGGACCCGAACGAACTCATCGACCTCCGCCAGGAAATCGAGCGTGCCAAGATGAGCATCGAGTCTCTGCGTAACCGTGGGGCCTCTGCTGCGGAAATCGCCAAGTACGAACGTGCCGTCGACAAGGCGGAACACGCTACGGCATGGGTGAACTGGAAGAAAATCGAGAGCGGTTTCGCCCAGCGTGGCCTCCGCGCTCCGTTCCCCGATCCGGTGCACATGGAAGTGCGCGAACGTGACTACTTCTATACGCCGGCCTTCATCTTCATGAGCATGATTTTCGGTATCGGCGCGGGCATCCTCGTGTTTGTGTGCGCGACGGGTGCGTATGCGTCGTTTGCAAGCCCCGTGGCTGCGGCGATTGTCCTTGTATCGTTTCTCGTTCCCTGCATCTCGAACTACAAGGAACACGACCGTTCCGGCCTGTGGGTTCCCTGGGATTATGCTTACAACCTACTCAACAGCTGCCGCCCGAACGCAATCCTCTTCACGAACGGCGACAACGATACGTTCCCGCTGTGGTTCGCGCAGGAAGTGGCCGGCATCCGTAAGGACGTGCGCGTGGTGAACCTCTCGCTCGGCAATACCGACTGGTACATCAAGCAGATGCTCGACAACGAGCCGATTCTCAAGCTCAGCTATGACAAGGCGGGCATCGATCGCGACATGGTGCTCGATAACAGCGCTGCAGGCAATCCGAACCACCAGGTTTCCACATGGGTGAACAGGGCTAACCGCCTGATGCCGCAGCTCAAGAGCCGCATCGAGCAGATGGAAGGCCAGGAACTTTCTCCGGCGGATTCGGTGAAGCTCCTCACGTTCAAGACTCACTACCAGGTTTGGGATGCCTTTACGGAATGGGCTGCCCGTACCCGCAGCGGCATGATGCTCACGCAGCATAAGCTGGTGATCGATCTTGCCCTCCAGAACATGGACAAGCCGATTGAAATCTCGACGACGGTGGGAACATCCAACTTCATGGGACTCGAAAAGTACATGGTGCAGGAAGGCCTCGTGTACAACCTCGTGAAGGGCGACCTCACTCCCAAGCGTAACGATTTCGATGCGGCCTACGCGGCTGGCCTGATCGACAGCGTGTTCAAGTTCCGTGGCCTGGGTGACGGTACCGCGTTTATCAACGAGGAAACCTCGAGGCTCCTTACGAGCTACGTGTCGCTCTACCTCCAGATTTCGTTCAATGCCCGCGAAAGGATTGCCGCTCTCCGCATGCAGAAGCCTTTCACGGCGCAGATGAAGGCCGAAGCGGATAGCCTTGCCGCATCTTCCATCAAGTATCTGGAAATCGGCATGAAGCAGTTCCCCGAAGAATGGCGCTGCTACTGGGCTGCAGGCTTTGTCTATGATGTCGTGGGCGAAAAGCAGAAGGCGCTGGATGCCCTTGAACTTGGCCTGAAGAATGTTTCGCCGTTCGATGAGGGTGGTCTCTACCGCTTGAAGATGAGCGTCGAACAGATAAAGAATAGCCCTGCAAGGCCGATGGTTATTGAAGAGGTTACGCCTGCTGCCGCAGATAGCGTGCAGGGTGATTCTACGAAGGTGGATTCTCCCACGGTTGTCGCGGCGGCGAAGTAGTCCGGAGGCGAAGATGGATTTAAGCCTGGTCATTCCGGTCAAGGAAGAAAGCGAAAATCTTCCGGAACTCCTGAAGGAAATCGTCGATGCGCTTGCACCGACCGGTTTCGAGTATGAAGTCATCGTCATTGATGACGGTAGCCGCGACAACACCTGGGAAGTGCTGGAAAACCTTTCCAAGGAATACCCGTTCATGCGCGGGATCCGCTTCCAGTTCAACTGTGGCAAGGCCGATGCGCTTGCTGTTGGATTCTCGAAGGCCCGCGGCCGCTACGTGGCGACCCTCGATGGCGACCTGCAGGACGATCCTCTCGAAATCCCGAAGATGATCAAGATTCTGGATGACGGCTACGACCTGGTTTCGGGCTGGAAAATCCGCCGCCTCGATCCCTGGCACAAGACTTGGCCTTCCAAGCTTTTTAACCTGACCGTTTCCATGGTGTGCGGCCAGCGCTTGCACGATTTCAATTGTGGCATCAAGGCGTACCGCAGTTCCGTGGTCCGTTATATCGAACTTTATGGCGACTACCACCGCTTTATCCCCGTGATGGCGAAGTGGCAGGGTTTCCGCATTACGGAGATGCCGGTCGCGCACAGGGCCCGTGTCCATGGCGTATCGAAATACGGCGTGTCGCGCCTCGTGTCCGGTTTCCTCGACCTGATTTCGCTCATGTTTATGCGCAGTTTCTCGACCAAGCCCTTGCATTTCTTCGGGCTTGTCGGGCTTGTGTTCATGCTGCTCGGCCTGGGCGTTTGCGGCTACTTCGGCTATGAATGGCTGCAGACGGGGGCCATGCATGTGCGTCCGCTCCTGCTTGCGGGGGGATTTTCGCTCGTGATGAGCGTGCAGTTCTTTTCGCTCGGTCTTTTGGCCGAGATGCTGAACGGCCGTAAACGGCGCATTTATCCTGTTGCCGAAACTTTTGGCGGCGGAGATTTGTAGATTGTTGCGTATTGGAGTCTGAATATGGCATTTCCGAAGAGCTTAGTCATTGTCCCAACCTACAACGAGAAGGAGAACATCCTCCTCATCATCTCGGCGATTCTCGAACAGAACGAGTGCCTCGAGGTGCTTGTCGTCGATGACGGCAGTCCCGACGGTACGGGCGACATGGTCGATGAGGAGTCGAAGAAGAATCCTCGCGTGCACTTGATCCGCCGCAAGGGGAAGATGGGACTCGGTTCTGCCTACGTGACGGGTTTCAAGTGGGCGCTCGAACGCGATTACGAACGCGTTTTCGAGATGGATGCCGACTTCAGCCACAGCCCCACGGACCTGACTCGCTTTTTGGAGGCCGCCGAGGAATCCGACCTGGTCCTTGGCAGCCGCTACCAGAATCACCGCATCAGCGTGGTGAACTGGGATTTGCGCCGCCTGATCCTTAGCTACGGTGCGAACGTCTATACCCGTATTGTGACGCGCCTTCCGGTGAGCGATGCGACCGGCGGTTTCAAGTGTTTCCGTCGCGAGGCTCTGCAGGCCTTGAATCTCGACAAGATGAAGAGTGACGGCTACTGCTTCCAGATCGAGACGACATTCAAGATTTGGAAGAAGGGGCTCCGCGTGAAGGAAATCCCCATCGTGTTTACCGACCGCACCCGCGGCACATCCAAGATGAGCGGCGGCATTATCTCCGAGGCGTTCTTCCTGGTGCTTAAACTCAGGTTGGGCCTTGCCTGATGCCCGAATCCAGGTATTCATGCTCCGTCATCATAGTCGCCTATAACTCGTGCGACTTTATTCCGGCGTGCCTCAAGTCCGTGCGCGATGCGTGCGAGGGCGTGGATTCCCAGATTATCGTCTTGGATAACGGTTCGTCCGAACCGATTCTTCCTGAAATCAAGAATTTCTTCCCGGAAGTGCTTTGGCTCGATTCCAAGGAAAACCTTGGCTTTGGCAAGGGCTGCAATCTCGCCGAAAAGCATGCGACCAAGCCGTACCTGTTCTTTATCAATCCGGATACGATTATTTCGAAGAATGCCTTCCGCGAAATGCTCAAGTTCATGGAAGAGCACCCGGAAGCGGGCACGGTCGGTTGCCGCATCTTGAACGAGGACGGTTCGCTCCAGTGGGCTTGCCGCCGCTCTTTCCCGACGATTGTTTCCGCCGTTTCGAAGACCGTTGGCCTTGCCGCTCTCTTCCCGAAGAGCAAGACGCTGGCAAGCTACAACATGACGTATGCCGACCCCGACGAGATGATCGAGGTCGATGCCATCAGTGGTTCGTTCTTCTGCATCCGCCGCGATGTCTACGAAAAATTGAGCGGCTTTGACGAAGATTTCTTCATGTACGGTGAAGACCTGGACCTCTGTTTCCGCACCAAGGAAATGGGGCTTCACAACTACTACACGCCGGTCACGAATATATTGCATTTCAAGGGCCAGAGCTGCCGCACGCGCCGCTGGGGCTCGTACGTGGATTTCTACAAGGCGATGCTTATCTTTGTGCGCAAGCACAAGGACCTTTACTTTGTACCGAATTTCCTCGTTTCGTTCGGAATTCTTTTCGCGGCCTTCGTGGGCATGTTCTCGCGCCTGATTCCGAAGTTCTGGAAGATGTTCCTCGACTTGGGAGTTGTGGCGCTGTGGGCGTTTACGTTCCTGAACTATGGGAGTGTGCGGTCTTATGTGTGCTTCCAGGATCCCAGCTGCCTTGAAAGTGGATGTGCCGCGACGGATACGGTTATAAAGCATTCCATTATGGATTTTGCCCAGTTCGAAGACTGGTGGCTTGTTGGCTTGGTGGTTGTCGTGAACTTTGCGTTCCTTATTTTCCGTGGGGAATATACGGAATCTAGCCTCAAGGGCGAAAAGTTCCTTCGTTACCTGATTCCGCTGAACCTGCTTACGGTGGGCGGGTACGAGGCTTTCCGTTACTTCACGCAGATGCCCGTCGTGTCGGAAGGCGGCAATAATTATTGGCCGTACGATCCGCATTTGATAGTGTGGACCATCTGCTCCAGCCTCTTTATCCCGCTTGCGCTTTTGGCATGGCGCCGCATTGCGTTCTGGATAAACTATTTCTATCGCATCTTTGCGAAAAAGCGTCACCGCTCCATTCTGCTCGGCGGCCGCGAGGATTCGCTTACCAACTGGTTCGACAGCTACAACGTGATTCCCGGAATCGAGATTCTCGGCTGCGTGAGCGGTGAATCCGAAAAGATCAGCGAAGAGAACCGCCAGCACCTCCTGGGGCCGCTTTCGGACATGGAGTCCATCTGCAACCGTACGGGCTGCCGCGAACTCCTCGTGGTGTCCAATTTCTCCGGTTATCGCGAGGATTTTGACATCAGCTGGCTCGACAAGCTGGGTTTGAAGGTCTATTTGCTCATCGGGAACGGGAAAAACGGCAATTTTGCCCTCGTAGACCTCAAATATTTGAAGTAGCATTACCTACTTGCCCAAAATTGAGTTATTTTTATTGTTAATCTAAGTTATTGACAATAAAGGCTTTATGTTCGATTATAAACTTCTGGATATTCTGTGCTGCCCTGAAACGAGGGGTAAGCTCAAGATGGCGGATGAAACGCTCCTTTCGAGCCTGAACCAGGCTGTTGCCGCGGGTTTACTCAAGAATGCCGTCGGCGAAAAGATTTCTGAAACATTGACCGAGGTCCTCGTGAACGAGGCGGGCTCCCGTGCCTATATCGTTCGTGAAGGCATTCCTGTTCTTTTGACGGACGAAGCGATTTTGCTTCCCCTGGAGGGATAAATGGCCGTTACACTGGATACCCTGAAAAAGACAATAGGCAAGAAGAAGGCCAAGTCCATGGCTTTCTCCTGGCTCGCCGACTACGAGTTCATGGCGGGTGACGTGGACAATGCGCTTGCCCGCGTGGATGCCGGCCTGCAGCTTTATCCCGGGGACATTCCCGGCATGCTGGTCCGTACCAAGATCTTGTTCCAGAAGGGCGAGTTTGACGAATGCGTCAAGGAATGTGAACGCATCCTGCTCAGGGAACCGTTCTGCCTCTCTGCGCAGAAGCGCATGGGCGAAGCCTACGAACAGCTGGGTGACGAGAACGAACGCAACAAGTGCTACCGCCGTGTCCACGATATGGACCCGCTGGATTCGTTCTGGAAGGAAGAGTACGAGGTTGTAGCGGACGCTGCCGCGGCTGCCGGTGCTGCCGCTGCTGCGGCCATGGGCGATTCTGAATTCGCAATGCCCGATATGGATCTCGGTGCAGAAGCGACGACGGAAGCTCCCGCCGAATCCGAAACTGCCGAAGCTCCGGCCGAAGAAGCTCCCGCTGCTGAAGAGGCGGGTGCTGCAGGTTCCCTTTTCGACAAGTCTCTCGACATGGATATCGATACTCCGGCCGAGGAAGCCGCTCCGGAATTTACGCTGGACGAAGCTCCTGCCGAACCTGCCAAGCCGGCATCGCCGTTCTCCATGGCGGAAGACGACCCGTTCGCAGCTCTCAAGTCCCTTGGCGTCGAGGACGATTCCGTGGACGAGTCCGCGATGGACTCCCTGGAAAGCTCGCTCAACTCCGCGATGGATTCTGCCGCGACGGATATTACTCTCGACGAGGATGCCGCCCCGAGCGAAGAAATTTCCGGCAACGACGTGGACTCCGCGTTCGCGAACTTCTTTGGCGACGAGACCGACGACCTCGAGACGGAGCCGACCCAGTCTTCTGCTCCGGCGTCCCCGTTCGCACAGATGGATTTGCCGACAAGCCTGGAAGACGAGCCTGCCGCATCTTCCGAAGTCAAGGAAGAAAACATTTTCGGTTCTGCTGAGGTCGAGGACAAGCCGCAGAGCATTGACGACGCGTTTGGCGATATCTTTGGCGAAGACGAACTTCCCGAGGAACTGCCCGCATCCGCTCCGGCCCAGTCCGCTCCTGCCGCCGAGGAATCCTCGTTCGGTTCGGGACTCTTTGACAAGTCGGCGGACTCCGACATGGGGTTCGGCCTCAAGGAAGACGGACTTTCCCTTGCCGACGACAAGCTTGAACCGGTGGAACCGGAAGACAAGCCGCAGAGCATCGACGATGCGTTCGGCGATATCTTTGGCGAAGACGAACTTCCCGAAGAGAAGCCTGTCGAACCGGCGGCCGAGGTGTCTGCTCCCGAACAGGCCTCGGACCTTGATCTCAACATGGATGCCGGTGGTAGCCTCTTTGAAAAGTCTGCCGAAGAAGCCGACCTTTCGATGAATTTGGAAGAACCGGCTTTGGAAGAACCTGCTCCGGCAGAACCGGCAGAAGACCTCTCCATGGGACTCGAACTGCCGGCCGAGGAAGCCCCTGCAGAAGCTGCTCCCGCTACGGACGACGTGCTGGATCTCGACAGCGAGGACCTGACGTTCGGCGAAGAAAAACCTGCCGAAGAGGAATCTGCTCTCGCCGAAGAACCCGCTGTGGAAGAACCGGTTGCGGAAGAGCCTGTCGCTATTGAACCGGTTGCTATAGAACCGGCTGTGGAAGAACCGGCCGCAGATGAGCTTGTTCTTGATGATGCCGTGACGGAGCAACCTGTCGCGGAAGAACCGGTTGCCGAAGAAACAGTTGTAGAGGAACCGAAGGCCTCCGAGGTCGATGGCGGAATCAACGTGGAAAGCGCATTCGATGCCCTCTTCGCCGATGATGACGAACTTCCGGAAGAAAAGTCTGCCGAGGAATTGCCGGAAGCTGAGGCTAGCGCCGGGGCAGAACCGGTTGCCGAAGTCTCCACTGCCACTACAAGTGAAGATAAAGTAACGGAAGGCGAGGGCTCGCTCTCCCAGGAAATGGGCGATGCTTTCTCCGCGCTGTTCTCCGATGACGATGATTTGCCGGTAGACGAGGCGAAGAGCGAAGTTGCCGAAGCTCCGGAAGCGACCCAGGAAGATACGGGTGCCGCTATCGAAGAGGCTCCGCTTGCGGATGCCGCTCTCGAATCCGATTTGGACAAGTCGTTCAGCAGCCTGTTCGGTGAGGACGATTCCCTTACCGAATCTGAACCTGCCGCCCAGACACCGGCCGAAGAAGAACTTGCTCCCGCCGCAGAAACGGAGACCAAGCCGGCTTCCGATCACGAGAGTCTTGAATCCGAGTTCTCCGGTGCGTTCAAGGAACTCTTCAACATGGACGACGATTCCCTCGACGAGAAGGAAACTCCTCCGAGCAATAAGGGAATGGACTTCCTGATGTCGGGCGATTCCGATGACGAAGTTTCTGCCGGCCTCACGAAGGACCCGACGGCTCCGCTTGATAAACTGCCCACGGACTTGGACGAAAGCCTGAATACGCCGACGCTTGCTGAAATCTATTTCGAACAGGGACTCTACGGCAAGGCGATGGATATCTATCAGGACCTTGCCCGCAAGGAACCCGAAAACGAGACTATCCGCAAGCGCCTGGAAGAGATAGAGATGGCCTACCGTAACAAGTTCGGAGACAATGCCAATGGCTGATTTGAAAATTGAACAGCTGCTCCGTGCCATGGTCGAGAACAAGGCGTCCGACTTGCATGTGCGCACGGGCGTTCCGCCTATTTACCGTATCAATGGTTCTTTGACAAAGTTGTTCGATACGCGCGTGGATGCCGCGATGATGGATTCCTTCTTGGATGATATCATGAATCGCGACCAGAAACAGCGTTTTGAAGCGAACAAGGAATGCGACTTTGCCGTGGGCGCCCGCGATATGGGCCGTTTCCGTGTGAACGTGTTCCGCCAGCGTGGTACAATCGCAGTTGTGATTCGTCATATCAAGGCTGTGATTCCGCCGTTCGAAGAATTGCATTTGCCCGAAATCATTCGCGATTTGGCTTTGACCAGGCGTGGCCTTGTGCTTGTGACGGGTACGACGGGTTCGGGTAAGTCCACAACGCTTGCCTCGATGATTGACTACATCAACCAGAAAGAATCCGTGAACGTCATTACGGTCGAAGACCCGATTGAATACCTTTATCGTGATAACGTGGCGATTATCTCGCAGCGTGAAATTGGTGTGGATACGCTTTCTTACGCGAATGCACTCCGTGCCGCGCTCCGTCAGGACCCGGATGTGCTCCTTGTGGGCGAAATCCGTGACCTTGAAACGATGCAGATTGCGCTTACCGCTGCCGATACGGGCCACATGGTGTTTGCGACTATCCATACGACGAACGCCGTAGAAACGATCCACCGTGTGCTTTCTATGTATCCGCCGCACCAGCATGACGAAATCCGTCTGTTGCTTGCCGAAGTCTTGGTGGGTATCATTTCGCTCCGTCTTTTGCCGACGAAGGATGGCAAGGGTCGAGTCCCTGCTGCCGAAATTCTCGTGAATACGGGCGCTATCAAGGAATATATCCAGGACAAGAACAAGATTGACATGGTGGAACAGGCTGTTGCCGAAGGCCACATCCAATATCATAGCCAAACGTTCGACCAGGCGCTCCTCGAACTTTACCAGAACGAGCAGATTTCGCTTGAAACGGCTATGAATGCTGCTACGAACCGCGATGACTTTGACCTTAAGATTCGTGGTATCTCTGGTACATCTGACCGTAGCTGGACTTAGTTTAGACGAAAGATCGCTTCGCTGGTAGACGAAAGACGAGAGAGGCGAATGCAGTGGATACGCTTGCGTATACATTGCTGAGCCGACCTGTCTTGGCTTGAAGAGCAAAGGCGAGCAAAAATGCTCGCCTTTTATCTTTAGTCTTTCGTCTGTAGGGCCTCTACGGCCCGTTCTTTCGTCTACTTCGTGTACACGCAGCGGTCGGTGCTGTTGCCGAAGCAAGTCTTGGTCATGCCGCTCACGCTGCTCACGACACCCGGCTTACCTACGCTAGAGACCATCTTGCTACCCGAGAAGCTTGGCTTGAATGCGATATCCGATGTGCCGTAATAGCTATTGGTGTCGAAGCTGACGCTGTACTGCGTGCCTTCTTCGGAATTGTTCGTGCCGAATCCGAGGAGCTTGGCGTTGCCGGAGATGGATGTTGTTCCGTCGGAATCGACCATGCCGCCCATACCGCCGTTCATACGGCATTCAATGACGATGACGCCGCCGGTGATGCTGATGCCGCCATTGCTGTCAATGCCGTCTGTGTCACCAGTGTTGACGTAAACGTAGTGGTATCCGCCCGTGACCTTGAGGTTGCCGGTGCTACCGCCCATGCCACCGCCTGGGAATCCACCGCCGCCAAATCCGCCGCGACCCGTATTGCCACCGGTTGTAGAGCTTGTGCCGCCGGCTGCATTCCAGCCATCGTCTGTAGTGATGACGCTTGTGATGCCGCCTTCAAAGTTCATGTCCGGAGATTCCATACCTTCGTAGGCGATGGTCACGCTCACGTTGGCGTTGTCCTTGACGTAGAGTGCTTTTTCGGCATGAACACCGTCGTCGTCTGTAGCGATGGTCATTGTGCCGCCGCTGAGCGTGATTGTTCCGCCACTGTGGATACCGTCGTCACGGCTGTTGATGTCAATAACGCCACCGCTGATGGTTATGCTTGAATCGCCCTTGATGCCCTTCATGCTTTCGCTCGGGGAGCAGGAGCTTCCGCCACCCATGCCGCCCGGGAATCCGCCACCGCCGAATCCGCCGCTGCTACTGGTGTTTATGCTGAGGCAGGATTGTCCGCCGCCAGCTGTAACCTTGATGCTTGGGGCTGTTGATTCGCCGTTTGCAACGACAACGGCGTTAGCTGCCGTGATGCCGTCAAATGCAGATGTTACGGTAATGGTACCGCCCGTGATTTCGATGGAACCCTTGCCGTTTGCCAAATCTGTTGCGTCTTCGGTATCGCTCTTGATGCCGTCGCCTTCGGTCGTGGTGATATTGATTGTACCGCCGCTGATTTCAACGGAGCCTTTACCCTTGAGGCCGTTATTCTTGGCGTTCACGGTGATAAGACCGTTTTTGACCTTCAAGTCATTGCTGGTGTGGATACCGTTGTTGTAGTTTGCCTTGACGATAAGTGTACCTTCGCCTTTGATGGTCAGGTCATCCTTGGCGTAAATGCAAGCACCCGTCGTATCGGTCTTGGCTTCGCCGGAGTCATTGGTGTAGTTGTAAGTCTTGGTGCGCGAAGAACCGTCCGTGAACGTGTTGGTCGTGCCGTTTTTGGCAACGACAAAAGCCTTGCTTGCTTTTTGCACGTAAATCGGGGCGTCCGCGGTGTTTGTGAGCGTGAGGCCCTTCATGTTCAGGTAGACGGAACTATCCGTCTTGGCGGTGTTCACGAGAATCTGGGCGTCGCTACCGCTGTAAGAACCGCTAAAGTCGTATTCGCCGCCGCAAGTAATGGTAACTGTACCGCCCGTAGCGGTGACGCAGTTATTTGTATTGGCGACCGTTGCGCCGCTTGCGGCGTAGGTGATGACCGGTGTTTCACCGTTGCTAATCACTTGCTGTACGGGGGAGCTTGAAGAACTTTGTGTGGCAGGCGTGCTAGAGGAACTCTGTACGCTCGGTATCGTCGAGCTGCTTGAATTGACGGCCGGGACAACGCTGCTTGAAGATGCGGTGACGGCACTGCTTGTACCGTTGTTAGCGCTGCTTGCCGGAGTGTTGGCGGAGCTGCTCGAAACGGAGACGTTGGAATTCGAGGATGCGTTGAGGCCTGAATCGCTAGAATTAGCGACATTGGAATTTGAGGAAATGCCGGAGCCCGAGTCACTAGATACTGAGGTGTTTGAAGTCGGAACTGTCTGGTTTTCTCTACCGCTGCTTGCCGGATTTTCTGTTGCTCCGGTTTCTGTACCAGTCTGCGAGTCGCTAGAGGTGATTCCTTCGCCTGCGTTGTAAAAATCGCCTATGGCGGGGTTCGAGTCCGAACAGCCAGCGAGCATGGCCAAAGAAAGGCCAGAAATGCAACTCATTGTCAGAAGCTTTATTTTCATGATTATATCTCCCATTCAACAATTTTCTTAAAACGTATATTTCTTCAAATATGTTTAAAATGGTTGAATTGTTTTTTTTTACGGACATTGAAATTTTAAGCGGAACAAAAAGTTCCGTACGGAACGAAAGGGCTCAAATTTTCCATTTTTCGCGAATACTGCGGACGAAAATGCTAAATTTGGGAAATGCTTTTGAAGAAAATATTCCCCTTTTTGTCTTGCTTTTTACTGGTTGCAGGCGTAAGCGAATCGAAGGCGGCTTCGCCGGTTATTGAACCCGAACATTCCCGCAACTTGCGCAATCTTGAAACCGCTCCGATGCTGTTCGAATACCATCGCCAGACGACGGGCAACGAACGCCAGTACTTTACGTACCCGCGCAGGGACACGACTTTCCGCAAGAATTTCATGAATACGGAAGGGAACGCGCTCCTTTACTTTGATAATTTGCGCGGCCCGGGCATTTTAGGGAACGGTCTCGATAGCGCAGGGAATACGATTCCGCGTGTGGCTATTGCGGCAAGCATTGTCGGTGGTATTGATTACCGTGGTGGTGAATCGCTTGGAGACCAGGTTTGGACAGGACGTGATTATCGCTATGAAAAAAAGTCCATTGGCGATACGATTTGGCCAGGAATTGACGGTGGTCTTTACTTGCGTGGCTTTGTGGATTCTGTAGACTTCGTGTTGGATGCGCGCATTTATAGCGAAGGGCATTCATCGAAGTCTCCGAAGTCTTTTGATGGTGAATTTCTTGAAATTCAGCGCGAAGAAAATAACTCCGGTGTTGAGTACACGAGCTATGCGCGTTATCGTACGCACTTTGCGTTCAACTACGACTGGTTGCGCCTTGACTTTGGCCGTGACGTGATGCACTGGGGGCCGGGCTACTACAACAACTTGACCTTGAACCAGTTCGCGCTCCCGTACAACATGATGAGCTTGGACTTGATGATAGGGCCTCTCCGCGTGATGAGCTTTTACGGGGACTTGCGTATATACGGCAGTATGAGTGACAAGAACAAGGAATTTACGCGAAACCTGTTCGGTCACCGATATGAATTGGCTGTGGGAAATGCAACGTTCGGTATAAGCGAACTCACTGTGCTTTATGACAATATGAAGCCTTGGCTTTTTGTGCCGACGGCGCCATTGTTCATGGAAAAAGGGAACTATTCTGAAAGCAGCAATAACGGATCCATTTCGTTTGACTTTAACTACCGCCTGTTCAATATGGTGCGTCTTTATACGGAATTTTTCCTGGATGATATGGAATCTCCGATTAGCTTGATCAAGAATGACAATATCGAAGCCAAGTGGGCTTGGATGGCAGGTCTCCAGGCGGGTCATGATTTTTATTACAAAGGACACAAGATTGAAGCGGGCACGATTTTTGAATATGCCCGTGTAGAACCGTACGTTTATTCGCACTTTGATAAGAATACGGCGCAGATAGCGCATCTCGGTTTCCCATTGGGCAATCAGGGTGGCCCGAACAGTCGTACGATTGACTGGAATGTGTTTGCCCGTTTGGATGGACATATCTTTGCATCTGTTCGTCAGACGTGGTTCTGGAAGGGGACTGATTACGGTAGTGCCGTAAACGATACGACTCCGAAATCAAATCACATGAAGCTTCCCAAGCATTATTTGAAAGGCGCCAAGCTCCAATATATGATTACGCCTGCCTTGAGTTACGAAGGGCAACGATTCGCATTTTTGGGTGAACTTTCCTTTGTTGATGATAAACGTGCTTATATCCGTGCAGGATTCAAGTGGTAGAATGTATGAAAAAGCCTGAACTTTTAGCACCTGCGGGTGACCTTGTACGAATGAAGTATGCATTTGCCTATGGGGCAGATGCGGTTTATGCCGGGCAGCCGGCGTTCTCGTTGCGCGCTCGCGAAAACGGTTTCAAGAATCTCGATGACCTTGCTGAAGGCATTGCGTATGCGCATGAACATGGCAAGAAGTTCTACCTCACGAGTAACGTGATTCCTCGTAACGTGAAGGTGGAATCGTTCCAGAAGGCTTTGAATGCTGCGCTTGAACTCAAGCCGGATGCCTTGATTGTCGCGGATCCTGGCTTTGTGGGCTGGCTTTTGAAGGAACATCCAGAAACGGAAGTTCACTTGTCCGTGCAGGCGAATACGACAAACTATCTTGCTGCCTCGTTCTGGAAAAACTTGGGCGTTCGCCGTATCATTTTGAGTCGTGAACTTCGCCTGTCCGAAATTTTAGAGATAAAGAAACAGGTTCCGGAGCTTGAACTTGAAGTGTTCGTCCACGGTGCTGTTTGTATGGCCATGTCGGGCCGTTGCATGCTTTCGAACTGGGTGACGCATCGTGACGCCAACCAGGGCGCCTGCGACAACAGCTGCCGCATGCCGTATCGCTTGTATGCGAACTCCGGTCCGCAGGTCGAGGACTATCGCGAACATGAAGGCTCTTTTGCGCTCCAGCGCACCGACCGTCCGGAGCTTGACCCGATTGCGCTCGACGAAGACACGTGGGGTACTTACTTTATGAGTAGCCGCGATCTTTGCGCCTTGGACGTGATTCCGGAACTCGTGGCTGGCGGGCTTGACTCCTTCAAGATTGAAGGCCGTACACGTTCCGTGTATTACTTGAGCCAGGTCGTGCGCGCTTACCGCATGGCAATTGACGCTGTGGCAGAAGGCAATCCCGTACCTGAAGAAAGCCGTCGTGCGATTACCTTTGTCGATGGGCGAGGCTTTATGCCGGGATTCTTGCGTGGACCGTTGCCGCAGAACTACGAAGCGACGCATGTGGATGCCGCTGGTGGCTGTGTGGCGGCCCAGATTAAGGACTATGACGATGCTACGGGCGCCTGCCTTGTGAACGTGAAGAATCCGTTCTCCATGGACGATACGTTGGAACTTATGACTCCTGATGGCATGCAGAAGTGCGAAGTCGAGGAAATGTTAGATTTTCGTGGTGCTGCCGCCGATCGGTTGAATCCGGGAACGGAAGGACGCGTTTTTCTGGGAAAAAATACCTTAAATAGCGAAAAAAACGCCAAATTTGGCTTTCTTGTGAAACGTGCAAATTCATAATATACCATAAAAAAATAGATTTGGGACATGGCAGTCGATAAAGCGACAAAAGAACAGGATGAACTTGAACTTTATCAGATTGATGATAAAGCGATTGTGCCTTTCTTCCAGAAACATCTGGAAGAGTTACGGCAGTTCATTCACGATCATCAATGCAATGATCATCTTTGCCTATTGGTCTTGTTAAAGCAGTTTATTCGTACTTACCGCATGCCGTTCAACATGCAACGTTATATGGAAGTCCAGAGGACTTTTATCCAGCGTTCGCTGCACGACAAGATTCAGGACCGCCAGCAGGCGGTTAGCCACTGGATTCAGGAATTTGCCGGTCGCCATCGCAACCGCATGATCCAGTTGCAGTGTCTTTATCTGGATAGGGTCAAGGACCGCTTGCTCCCAGAAATCGAAAAGTTGCTTGAAAACCGGATCGATCACTTGCAAGAAAAGCTCGGTGAAAATAAGACCGAGCCTCAGTCCACTCCAAGCAACGAGTCGCAAAACGTCTAGAATTAATTAGGTCATTAGCAAAAAAACTACTGACTAATGACTATTGACTAATAACCAAAATTCAATAACTAATTACTGCATGTAACTTGTTGATTTTCACCAAGTTACATTTTTTTATAATGTTAAAAATTGGCGTTTTTGAGCAAATTTCGCCAATTGTATAAGAGTTTGTATGTTTTAAGTAAGAAAAATCTTGTCAAGGGATGTTGAAAAAAATACCTGTTGATAAGTTGTGCTGATAGTAAGTGATAATTTTGTCACTCATACGTTCGTAAGGGTGGTGTAAATTGGAAAAAGGGTGATAAAAAATGTTTCTAAAATTTTTTTGCCTTTTTTGAACCAAAAACACGCTTTTCAAAATTTTTTCGTTCGGGGTGCTTTTCCTTTAAAAATCCTTTCTTATTTTTTGCTTGCTCTTTTATACTTTGGATTGGTTTTTTAGATCGTGGATAATACTGTTTCTTTGTTGGATATTGCAGAGTCGCCCTGGCAACAGGTGCTCGACCGCGTGCGTTCGGAATGTAAGGACTTTTTTGGTGCCGTAATTCTCGACGCTCTTGGTTATGAGGGAATGTGCAATGGTTATGCCTTGCTCACTGTTCCTGACGAGCTTCGCGAGAACTGGGTGAATTCCCACTATGGCGATTTGTTGCGCAAGTCCTTTACAGCTGTATTTGGTAGTGAATTTGTTGATTATCGCATTCGTCAGATTGCTCCTTCGGATCCGATTCCCGAAATCAAGCTCACGATGCCCGTTATTCCGCGTCCAGAGAAAAAGAAGGCAGAAGTTAAGCGCCCGAAGCAGCCTTTGGCGCTTTATGCCCGTTATACTTTTGAAAATTTTGTCGAAGGGCAGTGCAATTCTACGGCTTTCCGCGCTTGCCAGGCGGTTGCCGAAAATCCGGGTGACCCGGCTTTGAATCCGCTTTTTGTCTATGGCGAAAGCGGTCTTGGCAAAACGCATTTGTTGCAGTCCATTGCTGCTAAAATCCAGAAGAACCGACCCGAAGCATCCATTGTCTATTGCCACGCTTATGATTTTTTGCGTGATGCAACAGCTATGGCATCTGCACTCCATAACAAGACGGGCAATGTGCGCGAACTTACACAGAAGTTCCGCGAACGCTATGAACTTTGCGATGTGCTTTTGCTTGACGATGTGCAGCTCCTGGAAAAGGGCCTCTGGACGCAGGACCGCCTTGCGGTCTTGATTAAGCATTTGCGAGCCGAAGGCAAGCAGGTCGTGATTTCTTGCGATCGTCATCCGAGCTTGTTTAAAGTTGTCGATACGGATAACGAATCTCGCATTTCTTCGAGGTCTTCGATCCCGAGCATTTCCAAGAAGCTCCTTGCTCCGCTTGCCTCCTGTGTGGCTGTGGGCATTGACGAACCGGACCTTGCAACCCGCATGAACTTGATTAGCAAGAAGTCCGAGGACTTGCCGTTTGCAAAGGCTGACCGCGAAGAAATTTGCCGTTACCTCTCGATGCCGCCGCGCAAGAATGTGCGCCTGATTGAAGGTCTCTTGAACTTCCTCGGTGCGATGAACATGTTCTGCAAGGCTGATTTGAACTTGAATGGCGTGAAGCGCCTCGTGGCTCCGTCGGAACATAGCGGCCATGTGGAACTCACTGCCAAGAACATTATTGAAGCGGTAGCTATGGATTACCGTGTCGAGGTCTGTGAACTCTCGTCCAAGCGCCAGTCTGCCGCGATTTCTATGCCTCGCAAGGTGGCGATGTTCCTTTGCCGCGAACTCACGACCGATTCTCTCCAGAATATCGGTGCGATGTTCTGCAGGGACTATGCCACTGTAATCGCCGCCATTAATTCCCTGAAAAAGCAGATGGAAACGGATGCGTCCCTCGCAAGGCGCGTTCAAGATATCCGTTATATGCTGGAAGCCTAGCATGATTGCTCTTTTAACGGGTGGCGCCGGCGTCGTAGGGAAGGCGTTGTGCCGGGAACTAATAGCACGGGGAGTGTGTGTCCGCGTCTTGACGCTTCCGGGCGATTCTTTGGCGAAGTCCTTACCGAGCGAGGTGGACGTCCGTTATGGCGATGTGACCGATTTAGATTCTATCCGAGATGCGTTTGAAAACGTCGATGTCGTCTATCACTTGGCGGCAATTCTTTTATCTACAAAACGCGGTGCTTTTGAACACGTAAATACGGACGGCACGCGGAATGTGCTCGAAGCTAGCAAGCTTGCAGGCGTCCGCCGTTTCCTCTATGTTTCAAGTATTTCGGTGACATACCCGATACTCACGCCGTATGGCGAAAGCAAAAAGAAGGGCGAGGCTTTGGTGCAGGCTTCTGGACTCGACTGGACGATTGTGCGTCCGACGCTTGTGATTGGCGATGGGGGCGGTGTGGAGTTCAACATGTTCCGCGATTACGTAAAGCGTTTCCCAGTCTATTTTATGCCGGGTGGCGGCAAGTGCTTAAAACGCCCGGTCCGCAGCGTGGACTTGGTCAAGGGAATTGCCGTGGCGGGACTTATGAAAAGTGCGGTGGGGAAGACCTACGCCCTTGCGGGTTCAACGGTAATGACGATGGCGGAAATGGCTAAGCATGTGCTGACCGACGCCGGGATGCATCACCTGATGGTTCCGCTCCCGTGGTGGGTATCGAAGCGCCTTGCTGTCTTGAAAAACTGGATTGGTGGCAAGCGAGTGTCTGCCGAGCAGGCTTTGGCGGGATTTCTGTACGATGCAGCCCCGTCCATTGATGAGGCTGAACGAGATCTCGACTACCATCCGGGCTGCCCTTTCTAGTAATTCGGGCTTTTCCATATAATACGTTTTCTTCTAAAACAGGGCGCTTTGGGGCGTTTTCTGCCCTTTTTCTGTATAAATTGTAAACATTTATTGGTCTAAATTGGACTAAATAATTTATATTACATAACATGAATAAGAAAAAATTACTTGCCCTTTTGGTTTCTTCTGCATTCCTTTTTGCGGCTTGCGGTGAAGATGAAGCCCCTTTGTCTCCGGTAAATGACAAGGATGAAATTTCCTCTTCTTCTGAAGAGGATGATTGCGATTCTGATGAATGCGATGAAAAGTCTTCTTCGTCGAAATCCGATGATAAGAAATCTTCTGATTCTAAGGATGATGATAAAAAATCCTCGGATTCAAAAGATGATGACAAAAAGTCTTCAGATTCGAAGGAAGATGCAAAGTCTTCTTCTTCTCAAAAGAACGACAAGAATTCATCATCAAGCAAGGGCAAGGATGCAAAAAGCTCTTCGAGTAGTGTAGCTCCGGAGTCTTCGTCTTCTTCTGTTGATGTTCCGGAAGGCGCTCGTACAGCAAAGCTTGAAGATCTTGAAAAAAACTATGAATTCAAGATATTTGATCAGACGGTTTACCTTTCTACCGGTAGCAAAAAAGGCGTTGTGGCACTCCGCATTCCTGATGAATTGTGGGTAGTAACTTATACGGATTTTGCAAATGGCGTGGTGACGTTTACCGATGAAAATACCGGTATGCAGTATGCCGATACGGACGGTGCTAAAAAGATCAAGGAAGAAGTTGAAAAGGGACTAAAGCTTTCGTTCATTGTCGATAAGGATGAAAAGGTCAAGTATGCACTCAATGATTCTGAAGAATATAGCGAAGCTGTAAAGGCTAGTGTCGCGGTTCAGAAGGGCAAAGTTTCCAAGGCTGCCGACATTCAGGACAAAATTTACGAATGCACCGATGGCGATACGACGAGAACATTTACGTTCTTCGACAATTCGTATATTGTTGACGTTTCTGCAGGTGAAAAACTCGCTTACTGGGTTGGTGGTCACTATGATATCCAGCGCAGTACGTTGTTGATGCGTCCTGCTTACTTTAGCAAAACAGCTCATACCATGTATGCTTATTCTGTTGGAACGGATAACACTATTGCTCTCTCGGATGGTAAGGCAATGAACTGCAAGGTTGAAGCTACCGAATATGAATACGAAAAGGCTAGCGATTTTGTCGGTGAATGGCAGGCGACAAAAGATGGAATCGAATGGGAATTTTCGCTAAAAGAGGATGGTACATTTGAAATTGCCGCTTTTGAAGGCAACAAAAATGTAGAACTCAAGTCTGGTTTCTGGGACATTTATGGTTACCAAATGATACTGCGTAACAGAAGCTGCTTGAATCTGGATAGGTGTACAAATATTCACGGACAGCTCCAGACGGGACCGATCGATAAAGCAACCAACAAGATTAGCGGATTCTCGTTCATCCATAATGGCACGGATACGCCTAAGATTCCGACCTCTTTCGATGCTCCGCAGTACGAATAGGTTTTAGGACGCGTCTTTCAAAAAATGCATCGCTCATGGGCGGTGCATTTTTTTTATTTTCTTTGTCAAAGGAATTAAATCATGAAACTCTATATAGCGCAGATGAAGATTTTGCCGGGCAATGTGCAGGCAAATATGCAAACAATGAAATCCGCACTGGACCGTGCTCGTGCAGCAGATGCCGATTGCATTGTCTTCCCGCGTTATGCTTTGACTGGACCGACGAATAGGGCTCTCCCTGTGGATTGGGCTGAAATCCGCAAGTATGCAGGAACGATGCCGTTCTTTTTAAGTGGGGACGCTCTTGATGATTCTCCGCTTCATGGTATTGCCCATGTGACTCATGGTAGAGACTTTTATACGGTCGGTCGCCGTGAAGAAGAAAATAGGGAATTTTCTCATTTGGCAAAAGACAGTGCAATGCCGATCGTTTGTGTGAACGGCGTTGGAACTGACAATACCGGTAAGAACATTTACGCTCTTGCTGGCGGTAGCCGCGTGTTTGACTGCGATGGCAAAATCGTTTTTGAAATGCCACTCTTTAGCGAAGCGGATGCTGTTGTCGAATTTAACGATGGACTGGTGCAAGCTGATGTAGAATCGGCGAAACCTTATCCGAGTGAAATTGCAGAGATTCACGATGCGCTTGTGTTCATGATTCGCGAAAACTTGAAGATGTTCCATATCTCGCGTATGGTCATTGGCGCAAGTGGCGGTATCGATAGCGCGGTTTCGGCAGCTCTTTATGCTGAAGCGATTGGACCTGAGAATGTTTACCTCGTGAACATGCCCACACGCTTCAATTCCGATACGACAAAGAATGCCGCTCGTGACTTGGCAGAAAATCTCGGAACGCCGTACATGGTTGCTCCGATTTCGGACATTATCGAATCTGTTTGCCATACGCTGGAACGTTGCTCTTTTGTGCGTAACGATACTGTGATGAAAGTCGCTGGAATCAACCACGAGAACTTGCAGGCGAGGACGCGTTCCGCATCGATCCTTTCAACGGTTGCATCTGTGGTCGGCGCAGGCGTGACTTGCAATGGCAACAAGAGTGAAGCGATGGTCGGCTACTGCACGCTGTATGGCGATACTTGCGGTGTAATGTGCGCTCTTGGTGACTTGTGGAAAACTCAGGTCTATGCTTTGGCTCGCTACATCAACCGTGACAAGGAAATCATCCCGACTGCATCGATCGATATTCCGGCGAGTGCTGAACTTTCCGAAGCGATGAACGTCGACGAAGGCAAGGGTGACCCGATTCTTTACCCGTACCACGACAAGCTCTTTGCGATGTGGGTGGAAAAGGGTGTGAGCCTTGAATTTACCGAAAAGCTTGCGATGGAAGGAATGATTTGCGAATCGCTCGGTGTGGATGCCGCTTACTTCAAGGCTCATTTGCCGACGGTCGAAGCGGTTATTGAAGACATGCGTCTTTGGTATCGCAGGTTCAAGGGTCTTGCTTTGGCAAAGCGCATACAGTTCCCGCCGATCCTCTCCGTGAGCGGTCATGCTTTCGGTGGTGAATATCGCGAAAGCCAGGTGAGTGCTTAGCCTCTTTTTTCTACATTTGGGCTTCAAGATTCAACCGCGGGTTCGCTCGCGATTCTAAAGGATATTTATGAAAATTGCAGAAAAAACAGTCGTCCAGATGCACTACACCCTGAAGTCCGATGAAGGTGCGGTTATCGATTCCTCTGAAGGTCGCGAACCGCTCCAGTACATCCAGGGCATGCACATGATCGTTCCGGGTCTCGAAAAGGCTATGGTCGGTCACGATGTGGGCGACAAGTTTGACGTTGTCGTCATTCCGGCAGAAGGCTACGGCGAATACGACGAACGCATGACTCAGGAAGTTCCGCTGAACGTGTTCCAGGGAGTCGACAAGGTCGAAGCAGGCATGGCTTTCTATGCCCAGACTCCGGGTGGTCCGATGCAGATTCGCATCAAGTCTGTTGGCGAAAAGACGGCTTTTATCGACGCTAACCACGAACTTGCTGGCAAGAACCTCAACTTTGCTATTGAAGTTGTCTCCGTGCGCGAAGCTACCGAAGAAGACCTCAAGCCGTTCGAACACCACTGCTGCTGCGGTGGCCACGATGGCGATCACGAATGCGAATGCGGCGGTCATGGCAACAAGGAAAACTGCGATGGCAATGGTGGCTGCGGCTGCGAACACCACGCTGAACATCACGGCAAGTAAGGCTTATTGCTGAGATTTCGAAAATCTCGCGAAATATGAAAAAAAGACTAGACCAGGACGTACGTTCTGGTCTTTTTTTATTTAATTTAAGCTGAGGAGTCGTGGAATCTTCACAAGAGGTTGGATATGCGTTTTGCAAAAATTTTGTCAGTGGCTACTTTGCCCATGTTTCTGTTTGCTTGCAGCGATGATGCTGCATCGGTAAGACCTTCTTCACATAGTGAGACTCCGCAGGATACCTCTAAAACAGAACCCCCTCCTAATATTCTCGATGATGATTTGAAACCGATTGAAAGGGATTATTCCCTGATTTGGCCACAAGGTGATGGATCTGCCGAAAACCCGTATCAGATTTCGAATGAACAGGAACTGAAAGCGCTTGCTTTTTATGTGAACGATTCCTCAATGACTTTCAAGGATAAGTATTTTAAGCAAACGGCTGATATTGCTCTTACGGAAGCGTGGGAGCCGATTGGTCTTTTTGGAAAGAATGCTTATGGTTTAGGCAACCGCCCCTTTAGCGGAACCTTTGATGGCGATTCCAAGACCATCTCGGGGATGACGATTAACGATACGGCTAGTTATAAGGGCTTGTTTGGTCTTGCACGCGGTGCCGTGGTTAAGAATGTTGTTCTGAAGAGTGCTAAAATGGTGGTGGGTACTTATGCAGGTGCCCTTGCTGGCAAGATGGATTCTTCTGTTGTCGATAATTGCGTTCTCGAAGATATCGATGTTAGCGGTATGGACCGCGTTGGCGGTTTGATTGGCGAAGCTTCTCATGTCTCGGTAGCAAACGTCGTGGTCTCGGGTGTCGTGAAAGGTGAAAATTCCGTTGGGGGTGTCGTCGGTCGTTTGCAAGACGGTGCTTTTGACCATTTGACGAATAAGGCTGAAGTCTCTGGTAAGTCCACGGTCGGTGGTGTTGCTGGCGCTTTTGCAACGACTGTCAATAGCGATGGTTCCGTGACGGAAGGTGAAGGCTTTGTCCGTGATTTGCTTAACTATGGCAAGGTTTCGGGAACAAAGGATGTCGGCGGTGTAATGGCAACGCTTTCTGCTACAAAGCTGGACCATGCTGGCAACTATGGTTCTGTGAATGCTGATGAAAGTGCCATGAGCAATGTCGGTGGTGTCATTGCTGTAGCATCGAGCAAGTCTGTGTTAAACGAAGTCTTTAATGCTGGTGCTGTGACCGTTAAGAAAGTTTTGTCTGCAGGTGGTGTCTTTGGTAGCGTGAAAGGCGCTACGGTCACGAATGTTTTCAACATCGCTGAAGTCTCAGGTACCGCCACGAATATGGGTGGAATTATGGGTATTGTCGATGGCGAATCTAATGTCGATATTGGTTACAATGCCGGTAAGGTCCCTGATAACAACGTCTCTGGCACTGTTGCCGGTAAGGTCTCTTCGACGGTGACCGTGTCTAATGTCTATTATGACAAGACTGTGGGTGGTACGTGCCTTGTGGTGGCAAACCAGATGAACATGGAACTCCCGACAGGTCTTTCTACCGAAGAAGTAAAGGCTGCATCGTTTATTGCAACTCTTAATGGAACTGGTAGCGTCTGGAAAGCGGGTTCTGCTACGTTTGGTGGCTATCCGGCTTTTAGTTGGGTTGAGTAATTTCTACATTTAGAACATGGCTAAAAAGAAAAAATTTTGGAAGTCGCCTTCTGCTGAGGCGGCTTTTCGTGGTAAAGAAGACCGTCTTCGCAAGACTCTTTGCGAAATTGTGAACGGACAAAGCCGTTTGTTGCACCGCCCGGACGAACTGTACGAGGCGATTGCGAACGGTCTTGACGATATTGAAAAAATCAAGGATGTGAAGCTCCAGCTTGAACTTTTGGCTTGGACGCTGCGTACCGATTTCTTGGCGTTCAAGGCTGAAGATGACGAGATGGATTCGTGGAACGACTTGTTCTACGATGCCGGAACGTTCTTTGTCGAAGTCGCGAAGACTTATGACGACAAGGATTACATTGCCGACTTGATTCACGATTTGGCGGTGCGCCATGTGGGCGGGGAAGGCCGTTCGGTCGTGTTCCTCTCGATTGAAGATGTGATGCCGGTGGAACGCGCCAAGGCTTTGATTGAAGAACTCTTGGGCGTGATTGACGCAACGGAATTGGAAAACCGCGAAGACGTTCTCGATGCGATTTGCGACATGGCCGATGCCATCAAGGATACCGAAAACTTTGCGAAGGCTTCGCTCTACAAGGATCCGGACAAGAGCAACGCAACGCTGATTGACATTGCCAACTCTTACTTTGTCGCAGGTGATATTCCGATGGCGAAGCAGTGGCTCGGTGACGTGAAAGATCCGGGTGCCGAAGACGAAGAAGCGTTCCTCGACTTGCAGGCCGCTATTGCCGACCGCGAAGGCCGCAAGGCGGATTGCCTCAAGTATGCGACGCGTTTGTACGAATGCTTCCCGAAGGTCATGAACCTTTCGAGACTCTGCATGCTCAAGGATGATGCTAGCGTCGATAAGCTTTTGTTTGACCACATCAGGTATCGCGATAGCGGCACATGCGACACGAGCTTGATGATGCTTCTTGCAAACCTCAAGAAGTTCGAGTTGCTCGAAAGTTACGTCAACCACTACGAACGCGACTTGCCGGGCCTTGATGCGTCTGAGCTGAATGCGATTTCGGATGAAGTGGAACGCGCCGGTAACGCTGCGCTTGCGAAGCACATTCGCGAATGGACCGTCGAGGAACCCGAAGACGCCGAACCCCTCGACGACCGCGAATAACCAAAAACTGTTTTCAACGCTTACCTCATTCATACGTCATTCTGAGGCGAAGCCGAAGACAACTCTGAAGGCGAGTGTTGCGACCATGCGTGCATGGGCATAACTGAGCCAAGGAGTTGGGACGTTTGTCCAATCCAGTGATGTCTTGTATAGCAATGGCAAGATTTTACTGGATCCTTCCACTTTCAGTGTCAGGATGACGGTGATGTTTTTCTATCTTTGCACCCATGAAAGTCCTTTTATACGATACAACGCTCCGTGACGGTAACCAAGACCGTAAAATAAGTCTCTCCTTAGCTGATAAAGTCCAAATTGCTCGAATTTTGGACCACTTTGGATTTGACTATATTGAAGGCGGCTGGCCGAACCCGAGCAATCCGACCGATGAGGAATTTTTTAAGCTTATCAAGGATGTTAAGTTAAAGCACGCCAAGATTGCCGCTTTTGGTTCTACGCGCCGTCCGGGAATTTTGCCCGAGAACGACCCGCTTTTGCAGGCGCTCATCAAGTCCGGCGCCCCGGTCAAGACGATTTTTGGTAAGAGCTGGGATTTGCATGTGACGGACGTTATCCGCACGACGCTCACGGAAAATCTCGACATGATTGAATCTTCGGTCGCGTACCTCAAGGAAAATTCCGAAGAAGTTATTTACGATGCCGAACATTTCTTTGATGGTTACAAGGCGAACCCGGAATATGCCATCGAAACGCTCCGCGCTGCAGAAAAAGGCGAAGCCGATTGCATCGTACTTTGCGATACGAACGGCGGAACGATGCCGTGGGAAATTGAAAAGATTCTTGCGGATGTGAAAAAGCACATTTCTACACCGCTTGGTATTCATGTACACAACGATAGCGGGCTCGCGGTCGCGAATTCGCTTTACGCCGTGAAGGCGGGTTGCGTGATGGTGCAGGGCGTGGTGAATGGTTACGGCGAACGTTGCGGGAATGCGAACCTGACGACGATTGCCGCCGATTTGAAGTTCAAGATGAATCGTGATTTTGCCGCGGCAAGAAAGCTTTCTCACTTGCGCCAGTTGAGCAGCAACATCGACCAGATTGTGAATTTGCCGAGTGACGTGCATGCTCCGTATGTGGGTGATGCCGCGTTTGCCCATAAGGGTGGTGCTCACATTGATGGCGTCATGAAGGTTTCCCGCAGTTTTGAACATATCGATCCGCATACCGTGGGCAATGACCGCGTGTTCGTGACGAGCGACCAGGCGGGCGGTTCTCTCGTTGTTGAAAAGCTCAAGGCGATTAAGCCGGGCATCGACAAGAAGGATCCGCTAGTCGCAAGCCTCCTCAAGGAAATTAAGGAACGCGAAAATGCGGGCTGGCATTTTGATAGCGCCGAAGCGAGCTTTAAATTGCTCGTTTACCGCCACTTGGGAATGGTCAAGGAACCGTTCAAGGTGCTCAACTACCGCGTGATTGAAGACAAGACGCCGCAGGGTGTTTCCGTGTCGCAGGCAACGGTCAAGCTCCAGGTGGGCGACCAGATTAGCCACCAGG
>JAEEGJ010008015.1_pt1 | contig 29509 bp, 23 predicted proteins | sample 8958761 | NCBI WGS metagenome assembly JAEEGJ01 (sample SAMN16246546, study PRJNA631951) | gut metagenome | biome: gut microbiome; feature: rumen; material: RS-attached | host: Bos | place: Iran: Karaj | collected 2018-10
GGCTATTCCTTTGATATTCAAAAGAATAGCCATTATTTTTTATATTCCAACCACAAAACGAAGATGTCTTTGGTCAAACAAAAAAAGAGGATGACTACTTTTTAGTCACCCTCTTTTTCTTGGTTTTAATACAAATACAAAAGAGACGGTTCTATCTGTGCCCTTGATAATAATCCAAGGTGCACAGAACTTTTGAGGTATCGGTATCGGAAACCATCGACGCCCGTGTCGCTGTGAACGGGAGGGGCCCGCGCCATAGGCGTGGGAGGGATAGGGCCTTTAGGCCCGTAGTTTCAGATACTGATACCTCAAAAGTTCTCTTGGAAATAGGGCACAGATAGAACCGTCCCTTTTGTGTCTTTTTGTTACAGTTTGTAGTATGAAGCCAGGATTGGGTCAAACCATCTGGCTGGTAGAATTGTCTTGAGCAGTACCGAGGCTTTCTGCAATGGGGTGGCTATGATGTAGCGGTTGCGGGGATGACGTTTGCGGACTATTCTGGAGATGCGGCGGGCAAGACGGTCGGGTTTGAGGCCTGAGCGTTCATCATTCTCTATGCTCTGCATGGAACGGGCAAAGCCGGGGTAGGCGTCCGCTACAGTTTCAGGCGCCACTTTCTTGCGTTGGGCTGTGAATGAGGTGTGGAAATCGCCTGGATTGATTACGGTTACGTGAATGTCGAACTGATGTAGTTCAAGACGTAATGCCTCGCAGTAACCCTCTATGGCAAATTTGCTAGCCGAGTACATACCTTGATAAGGGAGTCCAATAAGCCCGCCTATTGAACTGAAACAAATAATGTGCCCGTGACGTTGTGCCCTCATTATGGTAACAATGCTGTTCAGGAAACGCACCATACCCATAAAGTTCACATCCATCTGTTGCTGTGCATCTTCAATATGGGTGAATTCCAACGGTCCACCTATTCCCATACCGGCATTGTTGATAAAGACATCAATATGACCTTCGGCATCGATAACTGTTTTTACGGTTTCATCGATGGATTGCTGGTTGCGCACATCGGCTTTTAGGTAGGTTACATCGGGTATGCGGTTGCACTCACGCCGATGCGTGCCATATACTTTATGGCCGTCGTGAGACAGTTGCAAGGCCATTGCATGGCCGAATCCTGACGTGATGCCGGTTATAAGTATAACCATATCAGTTCTTTATGGTTACATTCAATTGCGGGTATGCAAACTGTATGCCCTTTTGCGGTAATAGCTCGTATATCTTCTTGTTCAGGTCAAACTTGACGGGCCAATAATCCGGGGCATTGACCCATGAGCGGGTTATGAATGATATGTTACTTTCATTCATTGACATGAGAGCTATGAACGGATCCTGTGCACCGGGTGTTGTGGAGTCAATGATGCGTTCGTCGGATTTGATGATGGTTCTGAGCAGTTCCATGCAAAGGTCTGCATCGGTTCCGTATTCAACGTTCACCTCAATGTCAACCCGTCGCAGCGGCATTGCTGAATAATTGTCGATGTTGCCGTTGGAAAGGGATCCGTTAGGCAGAATGATAAGACGGTTGTCTGTGGTCAGTATCTTGGTATTTACAATTGAAACAGACTGCACGGTGCCGCTGTACCCCTGAGCGTTTATGAAATCGCCAACCTTGAACGGCTTGAAGGCCAGAATCATGATTCCACCGGCAAAATTGGATATTGTTCCACTCAGCGCCATACCTATGGCCATGCCGCCGGCAGCCAACAGTGCGGCAAAAGATGTGGTGTTTATGCCCAGTGTGCTGATTGTGATTACAATAAGCAGTACGGTTAGCGATATAGATACAAGGGATGTAGTGAAAGATGCAATGGTCTTTTCCGTACCGCGTTTAAGGAAATGGCGTGACAAAGCTTTCTTGACCCGGCGTATTATCCATGCTCCAATGGCATAAATCAGCAATGCTGCCAGAAGCTTGAAACTGAACTCTATGAAACTGTGTCCCAATTCCTGCAGGAACGTGGCAGGGTCTGACTTGGCTTTGGCAAGCATATTGTCTGCAACGTTCTTGATGGAATCGTTCATTTCATTTATTACCTTAGGATCTATTGTAGTCTGCAGGAATTTCATGTTTCACTTTTTTGTTTGGCGTAAAATTAAGAATTATTCCCCAAAATGCATTACTTTTGGCGATATATGAGAAAGTATGGCATCATAATATCCGTCATGTTTGTTCTTGCCGGGTGTGGCAGAACAGAAATGAACAGGCTTAGGTCGATAGAGAAAATTCTTGATGATAATCCTGCCGAGGCTGGAGTACGTTTGGACAGTATTGATTATGCAAGCCTTAAAGGCAAGAGCCTGGCTTTATATTCCATACTCCGTACGCAGTCCGACTATTATTGCGGCAGACCGGTCTTGTCGGATTCTTTGGCCAGAGTGTCAACCGATTACTGGGGCTCACGCAAAAAAGGTCACTATCCGGCCATGAGCTGGCTTTCGTTAGGATATGCGTATTCCAACATGAAGAAGGATCCGGAGGCTATTTATGCATTGCTTAAGGCCAAAGAACTCTTTACCGATACGCTTTCATTCAAGTATTTAGGTGCACTGGATCTGCTGGGCAGACACTACAATAACCGTGGGCTTTATGATGATGCAATATCCACATACAGGGATTGCCGCCGATTGTATGAAAAGAGGGCCGACCATAGAATGGTTTCGTTGACAGATTACAACACAGGTGTGTCATATTTCGGCAAAAAGGACTATGCCAGGGCAAAAAGCATTTTTGAAAGGTTGCTGACAGACAGATATCTGGATGCTGCCAGCCGTAACTCATGCTATCTTTATCTGTCACATATAGAGAACGGCTTGCATGGAAAGGAAGGTGGAGAAAAAGAGCTGGAACTGGCCAATATGTATCTATCCGGTTGCAATGACGAGCAGGGCAGGGTGCCGGGTTATGCAATCAAGGGAATAGCTCTATATTATCTGCATGAGAATGACTCTGCGTTTGTATATCTGGAGAAAGCGCACCGTCTGTCCGATGACCTGAATACCAAGATATTGGCAGTGAAAGGTCTTGAATGGGTTGCTACTCAGATGAAACAGTACCAGTCAGCGTGGAATGCTGAAATACTGAACAAGCAGTATCAGGAGCAACTGAATAAGATGTCAAACCAGTCTGAGATTACCCAGATTCAGCTTCAGCATAATGACGAGATGCAGAGCCAGCGTTACCGCTCTAAGGTTTCCAGGATTGTGCTGATCAGTATATCGCTGATAATCATATTGATAGCTGCCGCAATAATAGTGACTATCCAGCGTGACCGTAATAGAGAGGCATATTATATCAAAAAGTATGATGACCTTGTCCAGAAAAAGATGGAGGAGAAAGCACAATCCAAGGACAATCATCTTACAGAGGCTTGCAATGCTTTCCGTACAGGTATCGCTTTCAATCTGATAAATGATGTGGCGTTACAGAAGCGTTCGTTCCGTCAGGAGGAGAGAGATGTCGTGGTTCATGATATCAACCTTTACTTTGCCAACCCCATAGCGTCCTTACGGGAAGAAGCAGGCAGGATAGGGCAGCAGGATATAAACCTCATATTCTGTACGTTGTTAGGCTTGGATCAGGATGTTACCGCTGATATAATGTGTACATCGCGCTCCAATATGCGCAGCATCAAGTCCCGCCTCAAATCCAAGATTTCGGCAGAGAGTTTCTCCCTTTATTTCAAGGAGTAGCGTTATTTGAACATGGAGATGGCACCGAATACGCCAAGGCTTGCCGCGAGCATTATGGCAGCGGCCAGCAACAGGCCTAGCAGGATATAGAGTACGCTTTTCTTAAAGTCCAGGTCAAGCAGGCTGGCGGCCAGTGTGCCGGTCCAGGCACCGGTGCCGGGTAGTGGTATTCCCACAAAAAGCAGCAATGCCATATAGAGACCCACACCGGCTTTTTCTTCAAGTTTGCGTCCGCCTTTCTCTCCTTTCTCCAGACACCAGCGGCAGAAACCGCCTATTACTTTCTTGTCCTTGCCCCAGTCAAGGATCTTGCGGGCAAAAAGGAAAATGAAAGGTACCGGTAGCATGTTGCCCAGCATAGCCACTATGATGGAAGGGATGATAGGCAAATCAACACCTACGGCATACGGAATGGCTCCGCGCAGTTCAATGAGCGGGACCATGGAGATAAGAAAAACAATCAGGTATTTTTTCATATTTATTTGTTGCTGTTGTCAGTCAGTAGTTCATATTCATCGGCAGGCAATATCCGCTTTGCCAGTTTAAGCAGGTCTTCGTCTTCAGGGTCAAGCGCAAGCCCTTCATGGAGGCTTCTTGTAGCCTGCTCGCGGCGTCCTGTGCAGTATGCGGTATCAGCTATATAGTAGTATATCTCAACATACATCTCATCGGGAACGTCATTGTCTAGCATCAGCATGGCCAGGGTGTCCATGAATTTGTCATACGCTTCCTCAAGCTTGTCCATTTCATACAGACAGCGTCCGCAATAATAGAGCAGGGTATATGATGCAGGGTCTTCATTGAGCAGAACCTTGTAGATGTCATATGCTTCCTTCCATTCTTCCATGCTGAAAATGCAACTGGCCTTCATCATGCGGGCCGACTTGTTGTCTGGCTCAATCGCTTCTATGAACTCAAAGCATTCACGGGATTTGGGGAAATCATTCTTCTCATAGTATATCCGGCCCAGCTGTTCCCAGTAGTAGGTGTCGTAGGCGAACTCATCAAGCAGGTGATTGTACCACTCTATGGCGGTATCTGACTGGCCGGTATCAAAGAAAAGGTCAGCCTGGAGCTCAATGAAGTTACGGGAATCGGGCGACAACAGCAATGCCGTGTCAAGCCATTTCTGGCACAGGTCAAAGTTGCGGTTGTCCATATACTTGACAATTATGTCGTTGAGCATGCCGGGGTCATCGTCACTTAACTGCACTGCCTGCGTGAACCAGGCATCCGCATCTTCCGGGCGGTCAAAAGCCAACTCTATTTCACCTTTCAGGTAGAGCAGTTCCTGATTGTTGGGGTCATGTATTGACTCGGTCAGTACCCTGGCCTCATCTTTCAGACCGCGGCGGAGCAGGTTGTTGGCCTTGGATATGAGGATGTCGGCATCGGAAGGATGCAGGCGCAGTCCGTACTCTATGGCTTCGTCCGATTTGTCCAGTTCACCGTTTATGGAGTAATATTCGGCTATGTTGGCTATGTCCATGCTGTCAAAATAGATGGAACTACCGTCTGAGAGCATGTTCTCATACATGTCCAGGAGTTGTGTGAACTCCTGACTGTCATAGTATGATGCCGAATCGTCCTTCATTAAGCCTTATCCTTGACCTTGCTCCAGGTGTCCTTGAGTGATACGGTACGGTTGAAAATGAGATGACTGGGAGTGGAATCCTTATCGGTGCAGAAGTAGCCTATACGCTGGAACTGGAAGTGGTCCATGGGCTTTGTGTCTGCCAGATACTGCTCCACGTAACAGTTCTCGCGAACCTCAAGGGAATCGGGGTTCTTCATCTCCTTGAGTGCGTCTATCACGTCCATTCCCTCCTCACGCAGGCGGGCCAGTTCGTCACGCGGGTTCTCAACCTTCCAAAGGCGGTCATACAGACGGACTTCGGCCTTGACAGCGTGGGCTGCGCTGACCCAGTGGATGGTACCCTTGCACTTGCGGTTGCAGTCTGACTCACCTGTCTTGGTATTGGGAATGTATTCGCAATATACCTCCTCTATTGTGCCGTCGGCAGACTTCTTGCAGCCTGTGCAGAGCACTATATATGAACTTTTTAGACGAACTTCACGTCCTTGGCTCAGACGGAAATACTTGGCGGGAGCATCCTCCATGAAGTCCTCGCGCTCAATCCAGAGCTCACGGCTGAATGTTATCTTGTGGCTTCCTGCCTCAGGATCCTCGGGGTTGTTTATGGCCTCCATCTCTTCGGTCTTGCCCTCGGGATAGTTGGTTACTATCAGCTTGACGGGGTTGATTACGGCCGATACGCGGGTGGCTCGGCGGTTCAGGTCCTCACGGACGGCTGACTCCATCAGGGCCATATCGTTCAGGGCATCGAACTTGGTGTAGCCTATACGGTCCACGAACATGCGGATGGACTCCGGTGTGTAGCCGCGGCGGCGGTAACCGCAGATAGTGGGCATGCGGGGATCATCCCATCCGGATACCATTCCGTTCTGAACCAGAGCCAGCAGGTTGCGCTTGCTCAAAAGTGTATAGTTCAGGTTCAGCTTGTTGAACTCTGTCTGACGCGGACGGTTGTCATCCAGGTCCTGTCCTTTTTTGAGCCAGTCTATGAACAGGTCATAGAGCGGACGGTGAGGTACGAACTCCAGCGTGCAGAGAGAGTGGGTCACACCCTCAAAGAAATCACTCTGTCCGTGTGCGAAGTCATACATGGGGTAAGCCTTCCACTTGGTTCCGGTACGGTGGTGGGGAGTTTTGACTATGCGGTAAATGATAGGATCGCGGAACAGCATGTTATTGTGCGCCATGTCAATCTTGGCACGCAACACCATTGAGCCCTCCTCAAGCTCGCCGCTGTTCATCTTGTAGAACAGGTCCAGGTTCTCCTGAATGGGACGGTCACGGTAGGGGCTGTTGATGCCGGGCTGGGTGGGAGTTCCCTTCTGTGAAAGGATGGTCTCCTGGTCCTGTTCGTCAATATATGCCTTACCCTCCTTGATAAGCTCTACTGCAAAGTCCCACAGCTGCTGGAAATAGTCAGATGCGTAGAACTCGTTGGCCCAGTGGAATCCCAGCCACTCTATATCCTCCTTGATTGCATCAACGTATTCGGTATCCTCCTTGGTGGGGTTGGTATCGTCAAAGCGCAGGTTACAGATGCCTCCGTGTTTCTCTGCCATACCAAAGTCAAGGCAGATGGCCTTGGCGTGACCTATGTGAAGATAACCGTTGGGTTCCGGCGGGAAACGTGTCTGTACGCGGCCTCCGTTCTTGCCTTGGGCAAGGTCTTTTTCAACCATCTCCTCAATGAAATTCAGACTTTTTTTCTCGCTGTTTTCAGTTGCAGTATTCTCTACCATGTTTGCTTTTTTATTTTGAGTGTGCAAAGTTACCTCTTTTTGCGGTTATATTATTAATTTTGACCTACTATATGAAACAAGAGATTATTCTGGAATTGATAAATTCCGCAAACCGATGTGAATGTGCGGATTTTATTGAAGGTGATCCGGTGCAGTTCCCGCACCGCTACAGTGACCGCAAGGATATTGAGGTATCGGCTTTTATATCGGCATGGATGGCATACGGAAGCCGAAAGGTCTTTCTGGGTGTGCTTGACAGGTTGCATCGGATGATGGACCTGGCTGGAGGTCCATATCGCTTCATTGTTTCCGGAGCGTGGAAAGAGACAGGGCAGGGGGCAGATGTTTGTCTGTACCGTTTCTATAAATGGGCTGATTTCGGCCTGCTATGTGAACGTCTGGCAAACGTCTATTCCAGGCTGGATAGCCTTGAAGACCTGTTTGTCCCGGGTGAACCGCTGGAGAAAGGCGTGCTGACCCTGTGCCGTGAGTTTGATGGCGTAAACGGCATTCCCGTGCCAGGCAGTACATCGGCCAACAAGAGACTCTATATGTTCCTGCGTTGGATGGTACGTAAGGGGAGCCCGGTGGATTTCGGGATTTGGACGCGTGTCACACCGGCCCAGCTGCTGGTGCCTGTTGACACTCATGTATATGCCACTGCAAAGTCTTTGGGATTGACTTCAAGATGCAGTGCCGACCTTAAGACAAGCATTGAAATTACCGGTAAAATGGCACAAATCTGGCCGGATGATCCGGCTCGCGGAGACTTTGCGTTATACGGCAGTCAGGTTATGTAGGTCTTTCCGTTTCCGACGGTTCCATGTGTATTGCCACATGGGTGTTTTGTCCGAATTTTTCTTTGATTTGGTTTTCTATTGAGTCGGCGTGGTCATGCGCTTTGGCCAAAGTGATGTTTCCGCTCATGAGTATGTGAAGCTCTATGGCGTAGCGGTTGCCGATACGGCGGGTGCGCAGGTCATGCGGGGCTATTACGTCCGGTTCAGACTGGGCTATCTGCATTATCTCATCCTCAATCTCATCGGGCAGTGAGTGCTCCAACAGATCCCTCATTCCCCGAAGAATAAGTTCAATGGCCACCTTAACGATAAACGCGCCGACTACGATTGACGCTATGGGATCAAGCACCGCCCAACGCTTGCCCAACAAAACGGCGCCACCTATTCCTACTGCTGTGCCGATAGACGAGAGAGCATCGCTGCGGTGATGCCAGGCGTTGGCTTCAAGGGCAGGAGAATTCAACTGTCGGGCTTTGTGTATGGTGTAGCGGTAGGTGAGTTCCTTGAGAAGTATTGATATGAGAGCGGCCCAGAGCGCGAGCATGCCCGGAGTTTCCAGCTCCTCTCCGTTGAGCCATGCAATTATCCGCTGAGCGCCGTTGGTGAATATTCCAACCGCAACAATCAGCAATGCAATTCCTATTATGGTAAGTGCCAGGGTCTCATATTTGCCGTGTCCGTAGTCGTGCGACTTGTCCTGTGGCTTGCCGCTTAAATGAACGAAAATGAGTACAATCACATCGGTTATGAAATCCGACAGCGAGTGTACGGCATCGGCTATCATGGCGGCACTGTGTCCCAAGATTCCAGCTACGAACTTGAAAGCCAGAAGTATTACATTGACAGCTCCGCCAATCAATGTCGTTTTGTAAACTTTTTTCTGTCTATCCTTTTCGCTTTGCCCAATATTCATTGCGCTATTTGTTTTACACGTCACAAAAATAATTACTTTTGCAAAACGACGTGCACTTTTAATGGAAGCTTTATCGATACTTATACCGGTTTACAACTGGGATTGCACCCGGTTGATCAGAGACCTGCACTTTCAGGGCCTCACATTGGGCATTCCATATGAGATAATCGTGGCCGATGACTGCTCAACAGACAAGGATCTTCAGGCCAAGAGCCGTCTGGTGGCCGAGACTCATGAGAACTGCCGCTATTTTGCCGTCCCGCATAACATAGGACGTGCCGCCATCCGTAATTTCATGGCAGACCAGTCCAAGTATGAAAAACTGCTGTTCCTGGATTGTGATGCAGAGGTTAAGGACAAACAGTTCCTTAAGAAATATATGGAGGTATCCGGTAAGGCATCGGTTGTATGCGGTGGGTTGACACATCCTGATGAAATACCCATGAAAGGTCAGGAACTCCGTTATCTGTATGAGAAAAATGCGTCATTCGAGCGTTCGGCAGGTTTCAGGAGCCAGAATCCTTATCTGAGGTTCACGTCGTTCTCTTTCCTGATTGAAAGGGAGGTGTTCATGAAGATAAGATTCGATGAATCATATGTCCGTTACGGATATGAGGATGTGCAGTTCGGACATGAACTGGAGGCGAACGGCGTCAGCATACTGCATATTGACAATCCTCTGGCTCATATTGGATTGGATGACAGTGCCTCATATCTCAATAAGACCCGTCAGGCTGTTCAGAATGCTTTTGACCATAAGGATGAGATAGGTGACAGCTCAAAGCTGCTTACCAATTACAACAAGGTCAGGAGCGTTGGGATGAGGTGGGTGTTCCGTTTTATCTGGGCATTCTTCCAGAAAAGTATGGAAAGGAACCTGTTGGGCTCCAAACCCAAGTTGAGGATATTCTCGTTGTACAAACTCTGTTACATCTGTGTCTTGTAAACTATGCAGCCGTTAGCCGAAAGAATGAGACCCAAGTCTCTGGATGATTACGTGGGGCAGACGCATCTGGTTGGCCCGGGTGCGGTGTTGCGCCGCATGATTGATTCCGGCAGACTGTCGTCATTCATACTGTGGGGCCCTCCGGGAACAGGAAAGACAACCCTTGCCCAGATTGTGGCTACCAGACTGGAACTGCCGTTCAGTACACTAAGCGCCGTTACAGCCGGAGTAAAGGAGGTACGTGAGGTTATAGACCGTGCCCGAAGCAATCCTCTGTTCCGTACCAAGGGCAGTCCCATACTTTTCATTGACGAGATTCACCGTTTCAACAAGGCACAGCAGGATTCACTGCTTGGGGCCGTGGAACGCGGCGACATAACTCTTATAGGCGCTACCACAGAGAATCCGTCGTTTGAGGTCATACGCCCGCTGCTGTCACGTATGCAGGTATATGTACTCAATTCGCTGGAAAGGGATGACCTGCTCAAACTGCTGGACCGTGCCATAAAGACCGATACACTGCTCAAACAGCGTGATATTGAACTGCGTGAGACAACTGCAATATTGAGGTTCTCAGGCGGCGATGCCCGCAAGTTGCTCAACATTCTGGAACTTGTAGTAGAGGCGGACAGTTCCGATAAGGTGATAATCACCGATGAAATCGTGAATGAGCGTCTGCAGCAGAACCCGTTGGCATACGACAAGGACGGCGAGATGCACTATGATATCATATCGGCATTCATCAAGTCAATACGTGGCAGTGATCCTGATGCCGCGCTTTACTGGCTGGCCCGTATGGTACAGGCAGGTGAGGATCCGGCCTTCATCGCCCGCCGCCTGGTGATTTCGGCAGCCGAAGATGTAGGTCTGGCCAATCCTAATGCTCTTCTGTTGGCCAATGCCGCATTTGATGCCGTGATGAAGATAGGCTGGCCGGAGGGACGTATCCCGTTGGCCGAGGCTACCGTTTATCTGGCTACCAGCCCCAAGAGCAACTCGGCTTATATGGGCATAGCCAATGCTTTGAGCAAGGTAGGAGAGACCGGAAACCTTCCTGTACCCCTGCACCTGAGGAATGCACCAACCTCGTTGATGAAAGACCTGGGCTATGGTGAAAACTACCGGTACGCCCATGATTACGCCGGAAACTTTGTAAATCAGCAGTACCTGCCCGATGAAATCAAGGATTCCAGTTTTTGGGAACCTCAGAACAACGCCCAGGAGGAAAAAATCAAAGAGCGCATGGATGCATTATGGAAAAAACCATAGTTTCAGGTATGTTTTGAATTTATTGCGTAATTTTGCAAACAAACCAAATTTATAATGTTATGAAGAGAATTTATCTTTTGGCTTTTACAGCTTTGTTAGCTTCAGGTTTTGTTTCTTGTGACAAAGCTGATGACGACAAACAGATCTCAGGAGGAGACTCCTCACTCACAGGTGTATGGGCAGGTGATCCGGAAGCATCACCTCACTATGCTATTGTTACATTCAATGCAGACGGTACTTATGTTTGGCAGTGGGAAGGGATTCATCGTTTGAAGGATACAGGAAAATATACCTATTCCGACAAGGAAATCAAGATGAATATATCAGAGTACTGGGATAGTGACTATAGTCAGGAAACGAATGATCTTATAAAAACTGATGCTCCCCTGGATTATGATGGAATACGAACCTGCAAGGTCATTGAGATAAATCCTGGAATTCTCTCGGTAGAGGTTTTCGGTGACTATTTTATGGGTGGAGGAGAATATGGCTTTCCTTTCGTAATGTTCCGTGAAGGACTTGAACAGAATTTGACGACATCCGATTTCCAGGGTAAATGGGAAGGATATGATGAAGCAGGTAATGTTTGCACGCGTGTGATATTTGACGGAAACAATTACACTTCATACAATGTATGGACTGAAAAAAACAGACTTGTGGCAATGAAAATGTCTGGAACCTGGTCAGTAAGCAAGAATGTTATTTCGCAGAATCCTGTTGATGTCTGGTATTCTTTTGAGACAGGTGTTGACGCTAATAATAGGACCGTATATACATATTCAACAGTGAATCCCGATACTTTTGAAGCAGAGAAATGGACTAAGACTACATATACTGCAAGAGGTACCTCAAGTAAGGTTTATCTTGGTGACGGAAAACTGTATATCGGTGAGGCTGTTATATTTAAGAAATAAGATATACAGTCTGTCAACTGTATAGAAACAGATAAAAAACAAGAACGGTTCCTGAAGTGTAATAAGCACATAGGAACCGTTCTTGTTTTTAAGCTTGTTTACTTGAACAGCAATTGAGCAAAGGTGTTCAGGTAGAGGCGCCAGTTGGCCCAAACGTGACCTCCGTCTGACTTGTAGAATGTGTGCTCCAATCCGCAGTCAGTCATTGTCTTGTCCAGCGTAACTGATGTGTCCCACAGGAAATCGCTTGTACCGCAGGCCAGGAAATAGAGCTTTACGCCTGCCTTCTTGAGTGCGGTAATCTGCTCAGGGGTTGAATTGCCGGCGGCAGACAGCGGGCAGATCCAGTCAAACATGGCGGGATAAAGGTTTGTGGCGGTAATGGTATGGCCTCCACCCATTGAAAGACCTGCTATGGCACGGGATTCCGGTTTAGCTATTACGCGGAAATTCTTCTCTATGAAGGGCACTATTTCAGTGCAGAGACTCTTTACGTATGCATCGGCCATAGCGGGATCACGACGGTCAATCTGCTTCTCCGGCAGACCCAATGTCTGTGCTGCCTGCTGGCCGGGATTGCCGTTGGGCATCACTACAATCATAGGCTGAGCCAGTCCCTTCTCTATAAGGTTGTCCAGTATCTGTGCGGTACGTCCCATAGATGTCCATGCTTCCTCATCGCCACCGGCTCCGTGAAGCAGGTAAAGCACTGGGTATTTCTTGCCGCTGGTCTCATATCCGTAAGGAGTATAGACTGTGACGCGGCGGTTAATGCCCAGTATCTTGCTGTCATACCAACGGTATGTAACGGTTCCGCGCTGATTGGCCTCAAAATAGTTCTCGGTGCGCTCACCTGGAACCATCAGCATGTTAAGGTATCGCGTACCGTCACGCTGTACCATAAAGTTCTGGGGGTCATTCACTGATACGCCGTCCACTACAAAGTTGTAGGTGTAGATTTCCGGTGATGGGGTGTCGATCGTAATCTCCCAAATGCCGTTCTGTCCTTTACGCATGGGTACGCTGCCGTTCTCCATCCAGTTACCCTGGAGATTCACCACTGTAGCATAATTCGCATTCAGACGGAAAGTCACCTTGTCACCGTTGATTTCGGGTGAAATCACCTGCTGACGACCTCTTGAGAAATTGTTCAATTCCTGAGCTAGGGCAGGAACACACAATACAATCAGCAAAGAGACTGCTGTAAGAATTCTTTTCATACAATGATTTTTTAAGGTTAAGGTTAGTATTTAATTGATTGTTTTCTTCAAAAGGATGTTGATAACTATGCAAATTTACGTTTTTTTCAATAAACGCAAAGAGAAACCGTAAATACAATCAATAAAACTGCTATATTTGAGAATTCAGTCATGTTATCATTTAACATTACGGGCTGCAGCCGCATAGTTATAGTGTACATTGACTGACAATAACCTGCTTTACATCCGCGTTATTACTCTGTTATGAGGATTATAGACCAATTCAGAATATGGATTCTTACGGTACTGACAGTTGTTCCACTGCGGGCAGACGCCCAGTGGTTTGGCAGCGCATCGGACCGTATCAACACCCTCAGGACAATCTCATGCGGTGAATGGGAACGCGCACCTTTGATTACTATAGGAACTGATGAGACCATAGAGTTCTCCTTTGACGAGATGTCACATGAATACCACCGTTTTACATATCTTATTACACATTGTGATGCCCAGTGGAGATCATCTGACCTGATAGAGTCAGAATATATGGATGGTTTCAATGACCTGCCCATAGATGAGTGGGAGAACTCCATGAATACCACATTTGACTACACACATTACACTCTGACTTTGCCAAATGATGATGTAAAGCTCAAGCTTTCAGGCAACTACCGTATCTCTATCCGTGAAGACGGCAGGGAGGTGGCATGGTTCAGGTTCCTGGTGGCAGAAGGTATGCACAACCTGTCTGCAACTGTAAGCGGAAACACGGACATAGATACGCACGATGCACATCAACAGCTGGACATGACAGTCAGTCAGAATGGTTTGACAGTAAGGGATCCGGACAAAGAGATATATACTGTAATCTTGCAGAACCGCCGTTTTGACAATGCTGTCATCAACCCGCATCCTACATATGATTCTGGCGGGAAACTTACATACGAACATTGCCGGGAACTTATTTTCCCGGCCGGCAACGAGTTCCGCAGGTTTGAGGTGGTCAACATGTATGACTATTTCCGTAATGTGGACAGGGTGAGTTTCCACGACCCGTATTACCATGTGTCCCTGATGGAGGAAACGCGACGCCACGCCTACAAATTTGACTATGACCACAACGGCCGCTATCTGATACGTTATAATCAGGCTGCTGACAGCGATACGGAGGCTGATTATATGTTCGTGCATTTCAGTCTTACTAGTGAACCTTTGGGCGATGGTCATTTGTATGTTTCAGGCCATTTCACCGGTGGAACCCCGGTAAGGAAATACCTGATGGATTATAACAGTCTTACCGGTAAATATGAGGCCATAGTCCTGCTTAAGCAGGGTGCGTATGACTATCAGTACCTTTGGGTTCCGGACGCAGAAGCTACAGGTCAGACAAAGCCCGCAGAGGGTGACTGGTATGAAACCAAGAATGAATATCTTATTCTTCTTTACTATCGTCAGCGCGGTTCACGCTATGACCGTCTTGTCAGCACACTCACTCTTGAGTAAGTATGGATAATAAATCGGATATTACTGATGACTAAAAAGGAAGAGCTGGAACAGAACCCTGCGTTGCAGGATGAACTGCGCCGTATGATGAGTGGAGGGCATTATGATGCCCATACACCCGAGATGCGCGCATGGCGCGATGAAGTCAAGAAGCTGTTGCGCAGATTGAACATAACAGAGTATCATGAGGATACCATGGCTGCAATTACACATGAACTGTTGCCCAACTGCGCCCCGGATATTTTTGTGGAGCCTCCGTTCCATTGTGACTATGGCAATCTGATTCATGCGGGTGAGGGTGTATTTATCAACTTTGGGTGTACCATACTTGACGGCGGCGGTGTCTATATAGGTCGTGGAACCCTGATCGCTCCCGGAGTGCACATCTATACCGCCGAGCATCCAATCAACGCCGATGAACGTGACGTATGGGAGAACTGCCGCCCGGTACACATAGGGGAACGATGCTGGATAGGGGGCCACTCAGCCATCTGCCCGGGCGTTACCATAGGTGACCGCACCGTGATAGGCGCCGGCAGCATAGTAATACGTGATATCCCATCGGATTGCGTGGCGGCAGGAAATCCCTGCCGGGTGGTCAAGCGGATTAAACAGGAATGAAAAAGGACAGTATTCCATCTTGTACCATTTTTTCATGTTTTTTATGTAGGTTTGCACCCGAAACGTGTAATTACTGATTCATGTTGGCGTGATGTCTTTTAAAAGCGACTGTAACATTATAAGACGCATTATTGTTTTGCCCTTTTTATTGATGGCTGTATTCCTGTCTTCAGCACAGGATGATATGCCCAGGTTTACCGTCTATGCTGAGGAGGATACCGTCTATCAAGGTGACACCGTCCATGTGGTTTTTACAATTGATTACAAAATCACATATGGTTTCTCATATTCGTCCGATAATGTCAGAATGGAAGGGGCCACGCTGGTAAGACCACCGATCCAGAATGAAGAAAAACTGGAAGGAAACTGGAACAGAAGGATTTATACTGCCACTTTTCTGGTAAAGGGGTGCGGTGAACTGGCTACCTTTATGAATGTGGAGTTAAATAATGAGCCTGTGTATTCGGATACATTGCTGATAAATGTTCAGCTTGACGCGGAATATGGAAATGAGTGGACATTAGCCCGGGATTTTCTGTCACAGCAGGGACTAAAGTCAAAGAACCTGACATATAAGTATGGTACGGAGACTATCAAGGCTTTCTCTGATAATGAGGAAAAATCATTTGTCATAGTTGCGTCAAGCCCATATGACCAGTATCTGTCCAACCCTATACTGGCTTACGGAATAGGCAACTCCATGTGGAACGGCGTGGATAAACAAAAGGACAATTCCGTCTATCACATAATGGAGCGCTATGATTATCAGCTCAAGGAACTCCGTAAAAGAAACATAGTTTATAAAGGCATAGACATGCTTGGATTTGAGCTTGTTCCTGGCGGGGTAGCACCTTTGCTGGGAGACCTTAATTATGATCAGGCTTCGCCATACAACAACAAGTTTCCCCAGGAGGAGTGGGGAGGACGTATGGTAAACTGTATAGCGGGATGCGGTCCGGTGGCACTGGCTGAGGTGTTGACCTACCATCATTCGTCCAGAGTATCGGAAGGTTATGCCACGTTCACTACCAACTCCGGAAATGAATATGCCATAGATCTGGACGATTATCATTTCAGTTGGGGTGGAAGCGATGAGGACAAGGCTGCGCTTATGATGTCATGCGCTGCAACTCTTGGAGCCAGAATGAGTCCTTGGGCTACAAAAACCTCCCTGTGTGATTTCAAGTCCGCTCTTCTGCTGTTCTGGGGATACGACCCGCAATGCATAAGGACTGAAAAGGGTGATTATGTTGACATGCTCACCATGTTGTATAAAGAGATAGATGCATCACGCCCGGTTATTGTGGCCGATGATGAACATATCTTTGTCTGTGACGGGTATGACGGCGATTTCCTGCATTTCAATCTTGGCTGGAAAGGCTACTGTAACGGATATTACAGAATCATTGTGCTTCCCTCATTACCTGAATGGCAGCTTCCGTTCAGTGAAATACTGACTTACATAAAACCGTTGGACAGGGATGAAATGACCGGTGAGGTTATGGTTAAGGTAAAAAAGGCCGGACATCTGCGTGAACAACTGGAGGAGAACGGCTATGACATAATGAAGATTACATCATTGAGTGTATCGGGCTCCATTGACGGTGATGACATCCAGTTAATCCGAACAATGGCCGGAGCCTCTGTTAAAAGAATATCCAATGGCAGGATAGGTTCACTCATGCATCTGGACCTTTCTGGGGCCACCATTAAAGGGGGTAAGCCTTATGCCACAGTCAGGGGGGATGAAATAACCGTTTCCAGACAAGTCAAAGATGTGGAGGTGGATTCACTGTATGATTATGTGCTGTCCGATGTGAACGATGAAGACTGGGTGGCCATTAGGAGTGAAGGCAACGACAAACTGGTTGGGATGAATCTTGAACGGGACATGGAAGGCAATGTCTATGCGTTGTGTTATGTACCTGATGACAATGTAATAGGTATTTACATGTTTAACGATTGCGAGAACCTTATCTCATTGAGCTTGCCCAAAAAGGCCGCCAGAGTGAACCGGTTCGCGTTCAAGAACTGCCGTTCATTAAAAGACCTGCAGAACCTGCCGCAGATAGTGCTTAGGGAAGCATTCTATAACAACCGCTTCCTGGATTATGAATGATGCTTTACCATATTGAAAAAAAGAGTACCTTTGCATTCCGAAAAATCTTAGGATATGGCAAAAGAACTGAAAGACCTTACCAAAAGGAGCGAGAACTACTCGCAGTGGTATAATGAACTGGTAGTTAAGGCTGACCTTGCCGAGCAGGCACCCGTACGCGGCTGCATGGTCATAAAGCCTTACGGTTATGCAATATGGGAGAAGATACAGCGTACCCTTGACGATAAGTTCAAGGAGACCGGTCACGTGAATGCATACTTCCCGTTGCTTATACCAAAGTCATATCTGAGCCGCGAGGCCGAGCACGTGGAGGGTTTTGCCAAGGAGTGCGCCGTAGTGACTCACTACCGTCTCAAGAACGCAGAGGACGGAAGTGGTGTAATTGTGGATCCCGCAGCCAAGCTTGAGGAAGAGCTGATAGTACGTCCTACATCCGAGACAATCATCTGGGCAACATACAAGAACTGGATCAAGTCATACCGTGACCTGCCTATCCTGTGCAACCAGTGGGCTAACGTAATGCGTTGGGAGATGCGTCCGCGTCTGTTCCTGCGTACAGCCGAGTTCCTATGGCAGGAAGGCCATACCGCACACGCCACCCGTGAGGAGGCCGAGCAGGAGGCACGCCGCATGCAGCAGGTCTATGCAGATTTTGTAGAGGGCTATATGGCTGTTCCGGTAGTCCGTGGCGTCAAGTCCGAGACCGAGCGTTTTGCAGGTGCCCTTGATACCTATACCATTGAGTCCATGACTCAGGACGGTAAGGCTCTGCAGTGCGGTACATCACACTTCCTTGGTCAGAACTTTGCCAAGGCTTTTGACGTACAGTTCATCAACAAGGAGAACAAGCTGGAGTATGTATGGGCTACATCTTGGGGCGTATCGACACGCCTGATGGGTGCGCTCATAATGGCTCACTCCGATGACAACGGTCTGGTGCTGCCTCCTAAGCTTGCCCCCATACAGGTAGTGATAGTTCCTATCTATAAGAATGCCGATGACCTGGCACAGATAAGCGCCAAGGTTAATACTCTGGTGGAGGCTTTGCGTAAGAAAGGAATCAGCGTCAAGTATGACGATGCCGATAACAAGCGTCCCGGATTCAAGTTTGCCGACTACGAGGTTAAGGGTGTTCCTGTTCGCGTTGCCTTGGGTATGCGTGACCTTGAGGCCGGCACATGTGAGATCATGCGCCGTGACACCCTTGAGAAGGAGACCGTTCCGTTTGAGGGTCTGGAGGAGCTAATCCCGAATATGCTTGACGATATGCAGACTGCAATCTTTGAGAAAGCCAAGGCATGGCGTGACGCACGCATGGTTGAGGTTAACTCATATGACGAGTTCAAGGAGAAGATAGAGGCTGGTTACTTTGTCCTGGCTCACTGGGACGGCACTGCCGAGACCGAAGCTAAGATTAAGGAGGAGACAAAGGCTACCATCCGTTGCCTGCCTTTCGGTATGAAGGAGGAGCCGGGTACCGATGTCTATAGCGGCAAACCCGCAGCACGCCGCGTGCTGTTTGCACGTTCATACTGATTCTGAATAAGACGGTACAGTTCCCGGAAAAGAGGATTGTACCGTCTTCGGATTTAACTAATGTCACGAATAGGACTAATTACTATATACTAACTATTGTAAACTCTCCAAAAAATGAGAAAACTTATCATTTCCCTTTTTGCCTTTGTGCTGATTCCGGCTCTGACTGTAGCTCAGGATGAAACCCAGAAAATCAACAAGAAGAATCTGGTGGTCAAGGAGTGGAACACGGATGTGCGTACCAACAAGAAGATACTGGATCATGTCACTACCTATAATCCCGACGGCAAGAAGATAGAAGAGATAGAATATGGCGTAAGCGGCCAGAAATGGCGCAAGCGCTATGAATATGACCAGAATGGTAAGGTCATTACCGAGATGGTCTATGACGAGCACAATAATCTGGACAATTACAAGAAGTTTGAGTATAATGAATTTGGCAAGAAGAAGACACAATACACTTATGATGCCAAAGGAAAACTCAAATCAATGAAAGTTTTTGAATATATAACCCAGGATGCCTGACAACGCTAGCGTATCTTTTGCAGAGGCTCTGGCATCATTCAGGCCGGTCACGCTTGAGGAGATGGACTCCGTCAAGCTGATGAACCGCGTCGATTCCAAGTATGTTACTGACCAGGCTACGTTGCTGGAAATCCTGCATGATGCCCAAGCTTCCGGGTACAGGGTGCTAGTGACGGACGGCAACAGGATCAATCCGTATGATTCAATGTATTTTGATACCGATGACCTGAAAATGTTCCAGGATCACCGCAACGGAAAGCTGGTACGTCAGAAGGTCAGGACAAGGACATATCTGTCATCGGGACTGGCATTCCTTGAGATAAAACGAAAGAACAACAAGGGACGTACCAACAAGAAACGTACTAGGATTTCTGTCGATGAATTCAGTGATTTCAGGACAGATTCCGATGCCAATGAATACCTGGCACGCCATTCGGCTTTCACCAAGGACCAGTTGTCACCTGTGCTGGAGACACAGTTCAACAGGATTACTCTGGTCAATCCTTCCATGACCGAGAGGCTTACAATTGATACAAGCCTGGTTTTCAAGAACGCAAGGACCGGGATTTCGGCAACGCTCAGGAATGCCGTCATAATCGAGCTTAAGCAGGATGGGAGGGCATCAAGCCGTATGAAGGAGATTTTCATGGCTCACCGCGTAAAACCTTTGAGAGTGAGCAAATACTGCATAGCCGTTACTCTAACTGAGCCTGACATCAGGCCCGGCAGGTTCAGGCTTAAGATACGCAAGATAGAGAAGATTATAAACCAAAACATAACCGCAAAATGATTTCGATGCAGGAACTGGGCGACTACAATATCGCCGATGAGGACATATTCGATGTCCAGAGCATAACCGATGCAATGATGACTACCACGCAGAGTATGACGGAACTGGCCATAAGGTTCCTGTTGAATCTGGTAGTCTGTTGGATTTTGGTGCAGTTCTTCTATTACAGGAAGAGCCGTCGCAGGGATTACTACTTCACGTTCATGGTTTTCTCTACAGCCATGCTTATGCTCCTGTACATTATGGGTAATGTGGAGATAGGAGTGGGCCTGACACTTGGACTGTTCGCCATATTCGGCGTGATAAGATATCGTACGGAGACAGTGCCTATCCGTGAGATGACCTATCTGTTCGTGATAATAGCATTGGCTGCAATGAACGGTCTGGCCACAATTTACAAGGTTGTGGGCAACGTCACCGATAATCCGCATTATGAACTGGCAGTGGGTAGCCTGGTGGTGACTGTGGTCTCAAATATTCTTGTTATACTGCTTATCTGGGTGCTGGAGAGCGGCCGTATGCTCAAGCATACGTCAACCAAGCTGGTTCTCTATGACCGTATTGAACTGATAGTTCCCGAGCGCAGGGCAGAGCTGATTGCTGACCTGGAGAAGCGTATCGGCATCAAGGTAGATAATGTTGAGGTGGGTCATGTGGATTTTCTCAAGGATGCTGCATTCATCAAGATATATTACACGTTGGGTAAGGATGAGACGGCAACAATAGATACCCTTACCAAGGCCAAGCAGTTTGTGGAACAGTAGTTCCGGATTTACCTGTGCAGAGGAGATTGTTTATTGGATCAGAAATCCCTCTCAAAGACCAGTCCTACGCCTTGGGTGGTAAGAGTGGCTTTTGAGAAGTACTTGTCATTTGTCTTGTTGTAGCCTTTAATGCTTATTCCCTGACGGGGCAGGAGAAGATATTTTACCTCAAAGTCACCAATGAAGTTTGAGGTGTTGTTAATGGTATTTTCCCTATAGCCGAAGTTTCCGTTCACCAGCAGGCGGTTATTGAGAAGCCTGGCCTCCAGTATTCCTTCAAGCTCCTTGTTGCTCAGGTTTGTAGCATCGTTCGAAAGATAACTGCTGGCACTCAGATTACTGGAAATAGATACGTTGTCGTTGTCAAAGACTTGTGCAAGCAGATTGTTTATCTGGCCGCTGACCGTAGAATTGACCAATGACTCCATGGTGCTGGGAGTGAGACCGTTGGCAAGTCCGGAATTCACATCATATGTGTAGAAACGGCCGATGGCAAGCAGGTACATGAACTGTGTGTTGCGCTGTTGCTCTGTAGCTATCGCGTTATTCAGGATTGCTTTCTCTTCGGGAGTTCCTGCAGGCATGTCTATATTGAACGACAGTTGCGGATTTGATGCGTAACCTGTTATGTCCATAAGGCAACGTACGCGTACGTTGTTGTTTGACGATGCGCTGGGATCAAGGTCATATATCGAGACGGAATTGACATTGTGGTATGTCTGGATGTTCAGTTCCGTATCCAGAGGAGCTCCGTTGAACCTTACGTAACTTCCCTCCATCAAGGTGAAGTTCTTGCGTATAAGGTCCTCGACGGACAGGGTACATTGTCCGTGACTGAGATTGTAGATGCCGTTCAGTGAAGGTCCGTCCGTAGGATTCAATTTGACAGAAATATTGCCGTTACCTCGCAGGTAGCCGGAAAGGGAACTCAGAGACATGTCAATTATGGCATCTTCCGTACATTCTATGTTAAGGTCAAGAGTGTAGTTCCCTTTTTTGTTTTTTTCAGGTATGATGGCATTCAGGGACTCTTCATTCAACTTTACTGTTCCACGGTCAACAATGGTCAGGAAAGTGTAGTCGGCTACAGTGCCGGAATTTGACCTGAATCCAAGACGCGTGCCAGGCGATGTCCTGGCGTTTACGCTTACTCCAAGCCCCCTTTGCTTGTTGTAAAGGAGTTGCAGGGCACCGTTGGCATATACTCTTGCGTTGAAACTGCTTTTGTCGGTTGCCGGCTGGTAGAAGACCATCATGTCCGACACATTGGCTGTCATGTTCACTCTCCAGTCTGAGAAATGGTTGTGGTTGATGACGCAGTTCATCACTCCGTCATGTCCGTACTCGTCATAGAACTGGACGTTTCTGAAGAGCATTCTTCCAGGTTCAAACCAGAGAGTATCTCTTTTTATGATGAATGTGGAGTTTACGGCAGACTGCACGAACCTGCCGTCTTCTATTATGGTCTGGCCTTCCATGTCCAGATTGGGTAGGGTTCCGAAAATACGTAGGTTGCCGATTGCGCGTCCGCTCAGTTCCTTGAAGACGCCGCCGGTCCATTTGTTCAGGAAATGCAGGTCTGTGCGGCCGGCATCAATGCTGACGTCTATCGTTTTGTCCTTGGGTATATAGTATCCGGTCAGCGTGGTGTTGGAAATGCCTCTTTCTGACATGTGCCCTGTCAACATTATCCGCTTCATTACTTCATCCCAATAGCATGTGGCCTCCAGGTGTCCGTGATATGAGTCAAGGAACATGAAGTTATCCACCGAGAATGATCCATAGAACGACGGACTGCCAGTAATACCTGCAACTGACAGGTTGCCTGATGCGATTCCGCCCAGTTGGATGGAATTGATATGGAGGAGTGAAAGGGTGCGGTACAGGTCAATGTTGCGCAGGGACATTTTGAGTACATCGGTGGAGTCAGCTGAAATAATGCCGTCCAGTGACAGATACTGGTTGTCATTACGGGCCTTAAGTCCGGTTACGGTGACTTTGCCATTGTCGGTACGGATGTCGGTTATGGCAATGCGCCATGGAACACCATTGACAATGATGTTCGTAGAGTCGATAAGTGTCATTGACTTGAGCCCCTGCTTCTTGTCATACCTGAAGAACTGGGACAGAGTCTTGGCCTTACCCGATATGTCGCCGGCATCGTTCTGCCAGTTATAATTACCTCTTACTATATCCTCAAACGCCAGGAGTGAGGCGTTGATGTCGGTGAATCCCTTTTCCCGGGTGCCGTAGCGTCCGGAGATTTCGGACCTGCCGGTGCCTTCGGCGGAGTTGAACACCATAAGGAACTCTGTCAGTTCCTCCTGTGCTATGTTAATGTCAGGTACTACAATACGGGCATTGTATATGCTGTCAACGTCATTGAATGAGAGGTTGATCCTAGCCGATTCATCGATGCTTACGGGCAGATGGAATACATGCTCCAGCAGGTCGGTGTTGTCAATGTTGGCATCCAGGACGAATTTGTTGGGACGTGTGGACGAAGTGGCGTTCAACTTGTCGGATACCAGCTTGCCGATAGTGGGAAGTATATCTCCGGTGGCTCTGGACAGTGAGTAGGGGATTGAAGTGATGTTATAGTCACCTACTATGGATACTGTGAGGAAATCACCATATATTGATATAACCCTGTTGTTCTCATTCATTTTCCCCAGACTGGCAGTGATGTTGTCCAGTTTCCAGTCACCCTCTCTGTCTGTGTAAACTAGGTTGTCCAATGTGAACTTGCCGGTCAGATTATCCAGGTCTTTTCCTTCCAGTTTGGCTTTGATGCCGCCCGAAACAGCCATGCTGTCTTTTCCGGATATATGGTAGGCCGCCAGATTGACGTTGTCTGCATTCAGGTTGAGTTCATATGCAGGTGTACCTTTGGTCCTTATGTCCGCATCCACTTTTATTTTTCCGTTCCTGTCTGCAAAACTCAGGTCCGATACAATCTTGTCAGGTGATAAGGTCCCGTTCAATGCTATGTCATGGTAGTCATATCCCTTGTACTGTAAGGAATTTATGTTGCTTTTGAGAGTGCCAGAGTAATCGTGGCCCTCTTTTGTGATATCGGCATTGGCGGTAAGAGTGCATGATCCCAGGTCATCGTTGCCGATTATCGTACCAAGCATAATGTCCTTGCCTTCAAGAGATGCCTGATAGGCTCCGCCGGCACCTTTGATATGGCCTGTGGCCTCGCCGGCCTGACAGGTCAGTGACAAATCGGATTCCAGCTTGCCGGACAAACTGTTCATGGAAAGCTTGAGAGAACCGTCGCCAAGATTCCGGCACTGTTCGGGGACGGTAATCCCGAATCCGCTCAGCTGGTCTTCAATCCATTCAGGCAGGTTCTTACCGAACGACACGTTTGCCGTAAGCCCCTGGCATCCTTTTATAAGAGGACTTGTTCCAGTAAATACGGTTCCGGAACCGTTCAGGTTGATTGCCGAACTGCGGTCATGTGCGCTCAACTTATTAAGTCTGAGTGACTTGTCCTGGCTGGAGCAATTCAGGTCAATATCTATGCAGTCAGTCATGCCAGCTGTCTGTGGCAGGAGAGCCTTGAAGTCACTTCCGGTCACTGATGCCTTGAGATTTGCGGTGAAATCAGGGATTCCGTCAATTTTTCCATTGAGTCCGGCCATTGCCATCAGGTCATCAATCTCAAAGTTGCTGCCCGGAGTGGAGAGCTGCAGACCGTTTACATGTGTAAAGTCCTTGCCCACCGTTACGGCACCCTTGGCCTTTGAAAGCTTGAATCCCGATTGCTCGGCAAAGGTGAACTTCCTTATTATGAATGCTATGGAATCCTGACTGATGGACTTGAGTGACAGGTTGGCGGTAAGTCCGCTCACTCCAATGTGGTTAGGATTGAAGATACTGTCAGTCTGGTTGGCCGATTTGATGTCATAGCTTAACGAGCCGTTCCTTACAAGCACGGAATTGGCCCTGAATGTCATGGGCGTGGAACCTCCTCCTTCAAACAGTGAAGTGATGAATGCATAGTTGGGTTCAGCTCCGATACTGTCTTTGTTCAGGTGGATGCTGGGGGTGTTGAGCCTTATGCTGGTTATACTCAGTTTTTTTCTGAGCAACTGGAGCGGTTTGAGTCTCATTGAGACCGAGACGGCATGTGCCAGTGTGTCATCATTAAGGTCATAGACGGTCATGTCGTCAATGGCGATGCCAAACGGGTAGATGAACTTAACACTGCCGGCACTGACATCGGTTCCCAATGCGGACTGGGCAATCTTGACGACATGAGACGCCGCCTTTTGCTGGATGTTCTTGTTGTTCAGCAGGAAATGGCCTGTCATGAATAGCGCGATCAGGGCCACCAGGATAATATGTAAGACTTTTCCCGTCTTCATCTGTCGCAAAAATATAGTATAAAATCTTATCAAAATCGGTATCGTCACGAAAGTTTTCCACAATTTTCAAATTATTTTATAAGCTTTTTTAACAAATTTTTCAAACTTTCCGCGTATTTGCCGATGAAATGGCGAATAATCGGTGTTGTTGATAACTGCCCTTGCTTTTTTGAATTATTATATCTTAAGTTACTTGTTTTATTAGTAATTTTGCGCCCGAAAATTTGAATAATATTAAACTATATATTCAACTAACAACAAAATGGCAGAAATCATTCGTTTACGAAAAGGTCTGGACATCAAGTTGCTGGGCGCTCCCGTAAAGGAGTTGACAGAGGTTGGTCTTGCGGAGTCATACGCGTTATGCCCCGATGACTTTACCGGAGTCACTCCCAAGCCGGTCGTCAAGGAACAGCAGACCGTCAAGGCCGGTGAGGCTCTGTTCATTGACAAGAACCACCCTGAGGTGAAATTCGTTTCGCCTGTAAGCGGTGAGGTCGTGGCAGTGAACCGTGGCGCACGCCGCAAGGTCATGAGCATTGTGGTCAAGCCCGATGCAAAGCAGACCTATGTAGAGTTCGGCACCAAGAGCGTACAGTCGCTCTCAGGTGAGGAGGTAAAGGCCGCCCTGTTGGAATCGGGCCTTTTCTCTTTCTTCCGTCAGCGTCCCTACGACGTGATCGCTAATCCCGCCGATGCTCCGCGTGGTATTTTTGTATCGGCTTTTGATTCCAAACCGCTTGCTCCTGACTTTGAGTTCGTACTGCAGGGCAACGAGGTGGACTTCCGCACAGGTCTGAGCGCAATTGCCAAGATTGCCCCCACAACCCTGAGCATCAGCGCAGACCAGAAGTCAGAGACTCTTACCGATGCCAAGAACGTTGACCTGTATGCATTCAAGGGTGCTCATCCAGCAGGCAACGTGGGCGTTCAGATCAACCACATCAAGCCAGTCAACAAGGGTGAGATTGTATGGACCATCGATCCCGAGGCAGTAATATTCATCGGCCGTCTGTTCAACAAGGGCGTTGTGGATATGACACGCGTCATTGCAGTGGCAGGCGAGGAGATAGTCAATCCCCAGTACCTCAAGGTTATTGCAGGTGCAAAGATTTCATCGATAGTTGACGGCCGTCTTAACAGGATCGAGCATATCCGCATCATAAACGGTAACGTGCTTACCGGTGTCAAGTGCACCAAGGATGATTATCTGGGCGCATTCGCCAACATGGTGACCGTTATCCCCGAGGGTGACGACGTAAACGAGTTCATGGGCTGGATAGCTCCCCGTTTCAAGCAGTACAGCGTAAGCCGCACATTCTTCTCATGGCTTACTTGCAAGAAGCGTTACAGCATTGATGCACGCATCAAGGGCGGTGAGCGTCACATGATAATGTCAAACGAGTACGATAAGGTATTCCCCATGGATATCTATCCCGAGTTCCTTATCAAGGCTATAATAACAGGCAATATCGACAAGATGGAGGCATACGGTATCTACGAAGTCGCCCCCGAGGATTTTGCACTGTGCGAGTTTGTAGATTCATCTAAACTTGAGCTTCAGCGTATAGTACGTGAGGGCTTGAATAACCTGCGTGCCGAAATGGCCTAAACCCCAAGGAAGTCATGAGTTTAAGAAATTACATAGACAAGATCAAACCGAATTTTGAGGAGGGTGGCAAACTGCACGCTTTCCGCTCGGTTTTTGAAGGTTTCGAGACCTTCCTTTATGTTCCCAACGACACTGCAAAGAACGGTGTGAACATCCACGACTCATTCGACAGCAAGCGAATGATGATCATGGTTGTGATTGCCCTGGTTCCCGCACTGCTGTTCGGTATGTACAATGTAGGTTATCAGCATTTTGCTCTGGCCGGTCTGCTTCAGCAGGCTACATTCTGGAATAAGTTCTGGTTCGGCTTCCTGGCCGTACTGCCCAGACTGATTGTTTCTTACGTAGTAGGTCTTACAATAGAGTTCATCGTGGCTCAGTGGAAACACGAGGAGATTCAGGAGGGTTACCTGGTTTCAGGTTTCATCATTCCCCTGATTATCCCCGCAACCACACCTCTGTGGATTCTTGCCGTAGCCGTTGCCTTCTCTGTAATCTTTGCAAAGGAGATATTCGGCGGTACCGGTATGAACTTCCTGAACGTTGCCCTGATTACCCGCGCATTCATATTTTTTGCCTATCCATCGGTAATTACCGGTGAGACCGTCTGGGTGGTTGACCACGCAATCTGCGGTCTGGGTGCCGATATTGACGGTATGACAGCCGCTACCGCTCTGGGTACAGCCGCTACGACCGCTGCCGCTCCCGCATTCGATATGAATATGGTCTGGGGCTTCATCCCCGGCTCGGTGGGTGAGACCAGCGTGATTGCAATCGCCCTGGGCGCCCTGCTTCTGCTCTATACCGGAATCGCAAGCTGGAAGACAATGCTTTCAGTATTCGTAGGCGGTATCCTTATGGCTCTCGTTTATAACCAGTGGGGTCCCGACAACGCAATGGCTCAGATGCCCTGGTACGAGCATATCTGCCTGGGCGGTTTCTGCTTCGGTGCCGTATTCATGGCAACCGATCCGGTTACATCGGCCCGCACTGAGGTAGGTAAGTGGATCTACGGTCTGCTTATAGGTATCATGGCTATCACAATCCGCGTCATGAACCCCGGTTATCCCGAAGGTATGATGCTGGCCATCCTGCTCATGAACTGCTTCGCTCCGCTCATTGACTACTGCGTAGTACAGCGTAACGTGAACAAACGTGCTAAAAGAATGATTAACAAATAAGGATTATGGCTACGAAAAAATTCAGATGTAAGGTTTGTGGCTATGTCCACGAAGGAGACAAGGCTCCTGAGAAGTGCCCCATGTGTCAGGCACCTCAGAGTGAGTTCGAGGAGATTGTTGAGGCCGGCGCAGAGGCTGCCGCTCCTGCCAAGAAGGGACTCAACACCAACAGTAACGTATATACTATCGTCTATGCTGCCGTAATGGTTATCATAGTGGCATTTCTCCTGGTGTTTGTATCACAGACACTCAAGGATCGTCAGACTGCTAATGTGATTAACGATACCAAGCAGCAGATACTCTCAGCCCTGAATCTGCGTGACCTGCCCGATGTGGCCGGCACATACGCCGAGGTTATCAAGGCCGATGCCCTGATGCAGCCCAACGGCAAGATGGCAGAGTATGAGGGTAATTTCAACACCTCTTATAAGAGTGAGTTCGACAATGGAAACCTGCACATCTTTGTGGCAGAAGTCAATGGCGAGCGCAAGTTTGTCATCCCCATGAACGGACTTGGCCTGTGGGGTACCATCTGGGGTTACATTGCCCTGAATGAGGACCGCAACACAGTCTATGGCGTCTATTTCTCACACTCATCCGAAACTCCCGGATTGGGCGGTGAAATCGCAGGAACCAAATTCCAGGACCGTTTCCCCGGCAAGCTGGTGGTTAACGGCGAGGAAGTTGGCCTCAAGGTGGTCAAGTACGGCAAGGCCGACAAGGGCTCACAGTTTGAGGTTGACGGTGTGACTGGCGCTACCATCACATCGACCGGTGTGAATACTATGATTAATAAGGTGCTGTCAGCATACATCCCGTTCCTGACCAAGCAGTGCTGCAAGGAAGGCGGCTGCGAGGAAGGTGAGGAGTGCTGCGATGAAAACTCTAACGACTGATAGGATTATGGCAAACAAGAACAGTGAGGCTTTCAAACAGCCGTTGTGGGTTAACAACCCTGTATTGGTTCAGATTCTGGGTATCTGTTCGGCTCTGGCCGTTACGGCTCAGCTCAAACCTGCCATCGTGATGGGCCTTTCAGTGACCGTCATCGTGGCTATGTCTAACGTGATCATTTCACTCCTGCGCAATACTATTCCTAACCGTATCCGTATCATCATCCAGCTGGTGGTGGTAGCAGCTCTGGTTACGATAGTAAGCGAGATCCTCAAGGCCTTTGCATACGATGTTAGCGTTCAGCTCTCAGTCTATGTGGGTCTTATCATTACCAACTGTATCCTTATGGGTCGTCTGGAGGCTTTTGCCATGCAGAACGGTCCCTGGGCATCGTTCCTGGACGGTATAGGTAACGGTCTGGGTTATGCTGCCATCCTGGTAGTGGTTGCTTTTGTACGTGAACTCTTCGGTAGCGGAACATTGTTCGGTTTCCAGGTTATACCGCA
>JAEEGJ010008022.1_pt1 | contig 29493 bp, 22 predicted proteins | sample 8958761 | NCBI WGS metagenome assembly JAEEGJ01 (sample SAMN16246546, study PRJNA631951) | gut metagenome | biome: gut microbiome; feature: rumen; material: RS-attached | host: Bos | place: Iran: Karaj | collected 2018-10
GCCAACCTCAAGATGAGATCTCCATTAGGGTCGTTGCAGACGACGACGTCGATAGGCGGCAGGTGCACGGGCGGCAACGTCCTCAGCCGAGCCGTACTAATCACCCGAAAGCTTTCTTGGCGCTGAATGCGCGCCGTAGAAGATACACAGGCATGCGTGAGAGAACATGTGTGCGCGGTTCTTCGTGCGAGAGCCGCTGTGGAGTCGCGGGTTCTCCCGTTCGTGAGCGTTCCCCCGGTGGTCTTTTTTGAGCCATCACAGCCGCGCCGCAATCCGATGCGCCGTTAGGGCTGTTTAAAGAAGATAAAAAATCAGGTGGTCATAGCGTGAGGGTCCCACCTCTTCCCATTCCGAACAGAGAAGTTAAGCCTCACCACGCCGATGGTACTGCGAAAGTGGGAGAGTAGGTAACCGCCCCCTAAGAGAGGAGATGTCAGCAATGGTGTCTCCTCTCGTTTTTTTGTGTCCATTCCCCACGCCAACGCGCCAAGCCGCAAAGGGATATGAAAAGCAGGTGCCGGTCATAGCGTGATGTTACCGCCTGCTTCCCATTCCTGGCACAAAGCCCTAAGCGTCCCCGCGCCGACGGCCAGCGGCATGGGAAGGCGCAGGTAACCGCCCCCTAAGAGGGAGTCACTGTTAAGACAGCGGCTCCCTCGTTTTTTTGTGCCCTTGCCCCACGCCAAGGCGCAAAACCGCCAAGGGATTTGAAAAGCAGGTGCCGGTCATAGCGTGATGTTACCGCCTGCTTCCCTTTCCTGGCACAGAGCCCTAAGCGTCCCCGCGCCGACGGTCAGCGGCATGGGAAGGCGCAGGTAACCGCCCCCTAAGAGAGGAGATGTCAGCAATGGTGTCTCCTCTCGTTTTTTTGTGTCCTTGCCCCATGCCAAGTCGCCAAGCCGCCAATGAATTTCAAAGCTGCTCCCTCATTTTCTTTTTGTGTTCTAGTGATGGTATCGATTTAAGCTGTAGTCACTATAGAGATTCTTAACTCCCTAATCTTGTTACTATCTAAAAAGCATCGCTAGGGAAAGTCCGCTAACGATGCTTGATAACTTGTAAGACAGCTAGTGATTACCAGATGATAACGCGGTCGGCAGGATCGCGCCACATCTTCATACCGGGCTGGATGTCAAATGCGTTGAAGAACTCTTCCAGGTTGCGGATAGCTACATTCACGCGGTTTACACCCAAGCTGTGAGGGTCAACCTTGGTGCGACGGAGCATTTCTTCTTTAGTGATGTTGTTTGCCCATACGTTGGCATAGCTCAAGAAGAACCGTTGATCGGGAGTGAAACCATCGATGAGTTGGTTGCCCTTGCCTTGTTCGGTGTTCTTGAATGCGCTATAAGCAACACGAAGGCCACCATGGTCTGCAATGTTCTCACCCATCGTGAATTGACCGTTGGCGTGAACATCATCGGCAACAATCTCGGCACTGTATTGTGCGCCCAGTTTATCGGCAAGTTCCTGGAATTTGGCAGCATCCTCGGCTGTCCACCAGTCCACCATATTACCATTATGGTCGAAATTGCGGCCTTGGTCGTCAAAGCCGTGGGTCATCTCATGGCCAATAACTACACCGATTGCTCCATAGTTACAAGCCTCATCGGCATTGGGATCAAAATAGGGCGATTGCAAGATGCCTGCAGGGAAGCAAATCTCGTTGCTTGACGGCTCGTAGTAAGCGTTAACGGTCTGCGGGGTCATGAACCAGCGCTCCTTATCAACGGGTTTGCCCAGCTGGCTGTACTCGTAATCGGCCTGGAAACGGCGCGCGGCAAGCACGTTCTCCCAGTAGCTCTTAGCAGGGTCAATGTCTAACGCGCTATAATCACGCCACTTGTCGGGATAACCGATTTTAACGGTAAAGCTGTTGAGCTTGACCAGGGCATTGACCTTGGTCTTGGGGCTCATCCATGATAGGGTGGCGATGTGTTCACCTAAAGCCCTTTTGAGGTTGTCAACCAGTTGCTGCATCTTCTTTTTGGAGTCGGCGGGGAAATATTTCTCAACGTAAAGTTGACCGACGGCTTCGCCCAGCATGGTGTTGGGCACATCGAGAGAGTGTTTCCAGCGCGGCATCTTCACCTGCTTGCCTGACATAGCTCGACTGTACATGTCGAAGTTGGCATCGGCGAAGGCATCGCTCAGGTAGGGCGATGCGGCATCAACATACTTGAAGATGAGATACTCTTTAATGTCGTCGAACTTGAGGCTCTTGATCATCTCGTTGACCTTGGCCAGAGATTTGGGTTGGAAAACGCACACCTTATCAATGTCGTTGATGTCGAGTGCGGCAAAGTACTGGCTCCAGTTGATGTTAGGATAATCGGCTCGCAGTTGGTTCAAGCTCACCACGTTATAGAGCTTGCTATAGTCGCGTGTCTCCTCGCGGGTCATAGCCACACGTGCAAGAGCAGTCTCGATAGCCATGATGTGCTGTGAGGCCTTCTTGGCTGCGCCCTTCTTGTAACCGATGAGTTGGAACAGCTTTTGGATGTATTTGGCATAGGCATTGCGCACCTTGACTGTGTTGGGATCATTCTCCAGATAGTAATCACGGTCACCCATGCCGAGTCCGTCCTGCGTCAGGTAGAACAAGTTATTGTTAGAGTCCTTCAGGTCGGCCATGACCGCTGAATTGAAGAAGGGGGCTGAAATGCCCTTGTGCTGATTGGCAATGGCGGCCATGAGATTGTCACGCGTGAGCGACTTCAGCATGTCGATGTATTCACGCAATGGAGCCATGCCCTCGTTGTTGAGCCTCACGCTATCCATACCCATCGCATAGAGGTCGCCCACCTTTTGCTTGATGCTACCGCGTGGGTTGTTGGTGCCCAGGTTAGTAATGATGTCCTTGACCTGGTTGCGACTGTTTTCAGCCAGCTGGTCAAAGGTGCCAAAACGGGCATACTGAGGATCCAGCGGATTGGCCTTCATCCATCCACCACAAGCATACTGGTAAAAATTTTCACCTGGTGTAGTACTCAGGTCCAAATTGCTGCGATCAACGGCTTTCTCGAGGTTGCCGGCAGCCGATGTCATTGCAATGAATGCCATGATTAGGATTGTTATTTTTCTCATAATGTGAAATAAATAATGTGTTATAATGATTAATTAGTATTTTTGTCTTTGTTTTTCCAGCATCTCCACCAACGCTTGTTCCATCACGTAATACCCAGTGGCATTGGGATGCACACCATCGTCGGTGCAATCGCTCCTTAGGGCGCCTTCACGAGTTACCAATTTGCTATAATAATCAATATAAGGCAAATCCTGTAAGGCTGCATAGTCGGCAATGCGCCTGTTCAGATGGTTGATTTTGCTGACAACATTTTTCACACCAGGGTTCCAGCAGAACTGGTCACATGGCAATACCGACGAGAGGATGACCTTGATGCCGTGAGCCAGGGCCAATTCGGACATCGATATAATATTATCCATCGTGATATCCTCGTCATAAGGGCCATTGTTCTCTGCAATATCGTTAGTGCCACAGTTGATGACAACGATGCAAGGACTCAAATAGATGACATCTTGTCTGAATCGAGCTAGCATCTGGCTTGAAACTTGTCCACCGATGCCTCTGCCAACAAGGCCGTTCTGGTTAAAGAAATCAGGATGAGTGTCCACCCAGAATTCAGTGATGGAATTACCCATGAGCACAATACGCGAGGAGTCGGGCCCCATCGATAGTAATTCACTGTTTGCCATCGCATAGTAAGCCTTATTGGCCCAATCATTAGGCTCTATCGCTCTACCAAAAAGAAAATTCCACATCATTAATGCAATCAACAAGAATCGTTTCATGACCTCATGTATAGGTTTATTGATGCCCAAAGGTACAAAATATCAATGTAATGAATGCGGATTTTCTTCAAAATCTTTTACATAGATTCTTTAAAAGGAGTTTTATCCTATTGAGGCAGCTACAGGATGATGTCTTGTCACTTCGCTCAATTAATGACCCATACTCAACGTGGGCTGTCCCATCCATATTGGCGATAGTCTGGTTAATCAACTTCTCGGCTTGGAGATAATCGATTGTTTGTTTGTCGTTCTTGCTCGGTGGTGCCATAGTTTTCAAGTATTATATGTTAGACGAATTTGTAGTAATCTAAAAGAATCTTTATGTTTTGTTCAGGTCGTTATCGTCAATGCTCTTTCTGAACTGCATTGGACTGACCTTAAATTGGTTTTTGAAAGCTTTGGAGAAATGCGATAGATTTTGGAAACCGCATTTACTTGCTATTGTTGTGAGCGATGTGTCTTCGCTCATGATCATTTGCTTGGCATAATTTAGCCTCACCTGCAGCACATAGGCAACGGGTGTCAGTCCTGTAATCTCCATTACTCTGGATCGCAATTGCTTGCGGCTCAAAGACAATACTGCAGCAATATGCTCCATGTCAATATCGTCTTTTGCCATTTGGGCATAAATGACATCAATCAGTTTGTTCAGGAACTTCTTGTCCTCTTTGCTGATTTTTTCCATTTGCGTATCATTGGAATCGCTGGTGCTTTTCTTTGCAAACTGCTCTCGCAATGCTGACCTTTGCTGGATGAAATGATCGACAAGCAAGCACATCTCGCTGGAATTGAACGGCTTGACGAGCACAGCATCGGCACCGACCTCGATACATGACATGCGCTCCTGTTCACCCATGCGGCTGGTCATCGCGATGATGGGAATATGATTCAACGAGGGGTTGGCGCGTAACTCTTTAATGAGTTGCTTACCGTCCATGACCGGCATGACTAGGTTTGTAATGATGAGTTCAGGGACCAACTCTTGTGCGTTGAGGTATGCTTCATGACCATCTCGCGCGAACCTAAGGTTATATTTGTCACTCAGGTGGCTCGCAATGAAGAAGCCCACATCAGCGTTATTCTCAACAATGAAAACCAATGGTTTCTGTTTAGCGTCATGGTGGGATGAGATGCGTTCGACAGCTAAATTCTGGACGGTTTCCTTGGAGTCAATATCGGAACTGTCGCTAGGTTGGACAGGAATGTCAATAATGAATGATGTGCCTTCTCCAGGTTTGCTATCTACCTTAATGGTTCCGTTCAGGGTTTTGACAAGTTGGTTGGTAAGAGTAAGTTCAAGCACTGTTTCCACACTATCGTCTCCATTGATGCTTTGGTAGAACGGCTCAAAGATTTGGTTGATATCATTAACGGGGATGCCTTTGCCAGTGTCAGATACGATGATGCGTAATTTGGTGGGTTCCAGTTGCTCAAGATGCACGTTGATACTGCCGTTGACTGGCGTGAACTTGATCGCGTTAGCGATGAGATTGTGAACAATTTTACGTAGGTAATTGGGTGCGAACACAACATTGAGCGATCTCAAGGGAGATGTGAAGCTCAGCTGTATCATGTGTTGCTGCGCACTGTCGCTGAAATTATCCACCAACATGCGTGTGAACATGACGATGTCACCCTGCTTTAGTTCGGGTTGGTCGACTTGTGATCTTACTTTCTCAATATCCAACAACTGGTTTACCAGACCCAACATTTTGTCACCATGTTTGACGATGATGTTGCCGATTTGCTTATTTTCATCGGCGCTAACACGACGTTTCTCCTGCAACTGTTGCCCGGCATTCATGATGACTGACAATGGGGTTTGCAGCTCGTTGGTAATGTTAGTAATGAAATAATTGCGCATCACTTGGGTCTGACGTTGCAGCGCCAATGCCTTTTTGGTTTTGCGCCAGGCATAAAACAGCCCGCCAACAGCCACTACAAACATGAGGCCAAGGAATAGGGCGCTCCACAACAGTGGACTGCGGGTGCCCCTGCTGTTGCCGTTCAAGTCAACTGGTAACTCTGAAGGAGGCATCGCTTCTTCCAGTAGTCTTAATCTGGCGGTCATGATCTTGTTGTACATCGAGTCTCTCAATGTGGCATATCGTTCCAGATGCAGCAAGGCCACAGTGGGATTCTCCTCGCGCATGGTTTCCCACAAGCCCCTCTCGGCCTTTTGCTCAATAATTGGAGCACTGCACTTGATACTGAGTGACAACGCTTTCTTGTAATAGCCTTGTGCCTCTTTATTGTTGCCTTTTTTGTTGGCTATGTCGCCCATCTGGCTATAGCACATGGCCACTGAGTAGAGGAATTCATTCTTCTCAAGCGTTGGTAAGGCCTTTTTTAAGACCGACTGGGCCTCATCTAGCCGTGACATCTGCTCCAGCACTGCAGCCTTTTGAACTAGCCTGATGGCCGCTTTCTCGCTGCGTTGGTCATTGAGGTCCAGGGTGTAAGCCTCTTCGATCGTTGCCAAAGCCTTGTCGGGCTCGTTGTTCAGGAGATAAAGCTCACTGGCGATGGCAAGCCTAGAGGCGAGTTTATTGGACTGTTTGTTTTTACGCTCTATGGCAATGGCTTTCTCGATGTAATGTATGCCCGGTTTGGGGTGTTTCACGGCTAGATATATGATACTCAGCATATTCAAGTCGCTACTGATGAGCTCATTATCGTTCAGTTCTTTGTCGATCTGATAAGCCTTGAGCTCGGCCTTGAGCGCCTCATCATAATTTCCCATCCTGAAGTTGGCGTTGGCGATGATAGCCATCAAGTCGCTTTTAAAACTCATTTCCTTGATCTCATCGATCAGCTCATAAGCCTTCATGCCCATTTCCAGTGATGTTTCAAAATTATCGAGGTCAAAATAGTGTTCGGCCATGCAATAATGCACTTTGGCCTCTATCTCTTTATCGCTCATCGATTCGCTTATGGGAATCTGTGTTGAAATGAGCCCTTTTTTGTAGACCTCGTCGGCTAAGACTTTTGCGGTACTGGTCTTTTGGTGATGACTGGATTGGGTATAGATATGGTATAACGAGTCTATCGGTTCCCCCTTGCCGTTAAGGCAGGAGAAAGCAAGAATAATGGCTAGGGTCACTCTAGTGAGAGCTGAGAGCCGTTTCTTGACAGATAGTTTCGTTATACTATTATTTATCATCGGCAAAACAAGTGATTAAAGTTCCTCGAACAGGTTGCAAAGGAAAGTGCCGATTTGATCACGGATGCTCGCCTGTGAACAAGTGAAATTGTTGACCAGCACAGCAAATGCGTAGCGAGGCTCATCGGCTGGGTAATAGCCCACATAGCATTGCACGTGGCGCATACTGCCCGACTTGAGCACGATGGAATCGCTCAAAGGGTTGGCCTTTAACGTCTTGCCGGCTCGTCCGGCCGCTTTGGGCATCAAATCACACAATCGAACCCCGTCAAAACGGCGGTGGGCCATCATCGAGAGCATGTCGCCAAAGAAGTTCACTGTTGCTTTGTTGCCACGGGCCAGACCGCTACCATCGCGCATGAATAATGGCTCAGTGTCAATGCCTTGCAGCTCAAGCCAGCGTTTTACCGCAGCAACACCTATGGCATCGAGATCCTGGGGCATATTGTCCATGTCTTTCACTTCCCACTCGCGGGCACCGATGGCACGTAGCAAGGCATGGGCAAACATGTTGTCACTGCGGTCGAGCAGCGATGTGATGATTTCAGTCAGTTCAGGCGACTTGTGAAGCACGAGCAAGGTGTGTCCTGCTTTGTCTCCCAAACTCTCATAGGCAGTCTCATTACGCTGGAAGCGGATGTTGCTTCGGTACAGGGCCTGCTCTATGCTATCCACCAGCATGGGGGCTGGGGTGGGATTGGCATAAGTGTCTTGGAAACTCTTGGAAGTAGCATCACCCGACAAAACCAGTGCGGGGGCACCGTAATCCAGGTAGGCGCTGACGGCATTGCGGCGGCTGTTCCTGCGCATACGGCTCACCACTTTGAGCCCTGGGACGGGTGGAGTGATGCAATATCTACTGATTTGCGATCTGGAATCGACCGTGAAACTCACGTTCATGAGGTTATCATGGAAGCTAAGGCCGTGGACAGCCGTTCCATAGTTAAAGGCGAGGTCGCCAGCATCCCACTCATCACTAAAGAAGGGATATGCATAGTAGCTGTCATCTCCCACAATAGCACCATCAACAGTGGTAATGCCACGAGAACGCAGGGCGTTGAGTATCTCGTCTACAATATTGGCCTGTTCAGGTAAAAAGACTGAACCCAGAGTTGGGTCACCTATGCCGCGAACAACGATATTGCCCCTGAAACAGCCATCCTCTACTTCACCATCAAGATAGACGGGTGTCTCAAAGCGGAAGTGCGGTCCCAAAAGGCCAAGTGCTGCCGACGATACGACAGTCTTCATTGTCGATGCGGTGATGTTAGCCTGGTTAGGGCGGTAGCTGGCGATAGACTTGGCCGAGTCAAGATCAATGACCTGCACACCTACCGAGGCATAGCGCAGTGAGCTGTGGGATATGAACTTGTCAACAGCTTCCTGAGCAGTGTAGGCTGTGAGTTGTAATGCTGTGGCTAGTGCCACAAAGGCTATTATCGTTATTCTCTTCATTTTGATTGTTTTTTGCGTTGGTAGGAAGAATTTTTCATATAGTAGCGCCATGCGAAATGTCGACGATATTTCAGGTAATCCAGGTTGCGCTGGTTGGCATAAGCCTCGCGTTCAAAGGAAATGTTGCGGTAAGCGTTGCCGCGCATGGGCAGTCTCACCAGCCACTCGATGCAATAGGCCAGATAAAAGAAAACAATAAGCATCTCGCGCTGCTGGGCAGTGTGGATGCGCTCGTGGTTCATCAGCTCGTCACTCAAGTAAACGCCGGGATGCACAAAAAGCATTCCCAACAGATTAATCGCTGTGAATCCCTTGAACGGCAATATTTTTGTCCTGAATATCTTCAACGCTACAAAGGTAATGCTTTTTATGGTTTTTCACAACCCCAAGGGCGGTTTCAGTCTTGTGGCAATTCCATTATGACTCATTTGGAACGTTATTCCAGGCGGGCAGCGGCGAGGGTAAATAGGGAAATGGTTACGTCGGGAATGGTTCTCAACGCGGTGGCACATACGATGAGTGTCGCTCCAGTTGTCACAACGTCATCTACCAGCAGGATGTGCTTTCCGGCCCATTGTTCGGCTCCGCGTTTCAAGGCATAGTTGCCCTGAATGTTTTTCCAGCGGTCCATCGCGCCCTTGTGGGTTTGGGTGGAGTGGGGGCGGACGGCCTTTAGGATTTCGACATAAGGGATGTTCAGCCCGTCGGCAATGCCGCGGGCAAGGTATTCGCTTTGATTGTATCCTCGTTGGGCGAGTTTGCTGCGGTGCAAGGGGACGGCGGTAACCACGTCGATGCCGTCAAAGAAATGGCTTGCCTCCATGTCGGCCACGGCGCGAGCGGCAAGCCAGCGCCCCATCATGGGAAGGTTGTGGTACTTGATATCATGCAGGATTGAGGCATAGGGCGAGCCCTTTTCATAGAAAAAATAGGCGGTAGAACGTTCAATGGGCACTTGGCCGGCAAAACGCTGATCCATGGCATTGAATTCCACGTCCTCATAGCGTGTCCGTGGTAGTTTAGCTAGGCATTTACGGCAAATCCAAGGCTCATCGCCCGCAAGGGTTTGACCGCAGACTGGGCAAGTGCGCGGCATAGCTATGTCGGCGGCAGCGCCAAGCCATTGTCTAATCTTCTTCAGCATCAAGGCGGGTAACTAGTTTGACACATTGGGCAGCAATCGCCGTTTCAAATCCCCTAGATGCGGCAAAGCGCATCATTGCAGCCCAAGCAGCTCGGGCGTCGTTGTGGTTCACGCTGCGCCATTTGGCGCTTAACAGATCGATGAGCCGTTGGCGGTATTGGTCCTCGTCAATGACTGTCAATGCATCGGTGATGAGTTCAGTAGAGATTCCTTTTTGACGCAGCTGGTAGGCGATTTTCACACGTCCCCAGCCGTTAAAGGCGAATTTGTCTTTTACGAAGGCCCGTGCATATCGCTCATCGTTGATAAAGCCTTGCTCGATGAGTTGGCTCAGTACCTGGTCGGTATCACTGGAGCCCAAGCCCCATTTGACCAGCTTCCCTCGTATGTCGCCAGACGATTGCTCACAGCGGGCGCACATGGCAGCGGCGCGGTTGAAGGCCTGGTCAGGGGTTAGAGGTTGCTTGGGTCTGTTCATCTGCTGACTGTGGGTTGTTGTCGGTATTCTGCTCCAGAAATTGCTTGAGTTGATCAAGTTGTTGAAGCGCCTCGTCGCGACCCTGTTGATACACGCGGTTCATCTCTTCGGGATTATGGGTCGTGCGACTCACGTTCAATGGCTTCATGGGGCGGAATACAAACGCATTGCCTTGGCGTTCCTGCTCACGTACAAACTGCAGTTGTTGGTTGTACACTGCAGGCCGATGCCTCAACGCCTCGATGACGCGCGGGTATTTGCGCAAAAATGGTTTCATTAGCCACAGGCCGTGTTCGGCGGTTTTCCTGAAACCTTCCTCGCGGGTAAGGATAACCACATTGCGGTTATAACCCTTCTTCATCATGAATTCCAATGGGATGGAATCGGCCAGGCCGCCGTCGAGCAGCAGGTGTCCGCCCACCTCGACCGGCTTTGCAACCACGGGCATCGATGCCGATGCGCGTATCCACTCAAAACAATCGTAGTTCACCTTATCGAGGCGCTGATAGACCCCTTCACCGGTATTCACGTCAAAACAGACGGCATAGCATTCCATGGGAGAATCTTCAAAGGCGTTGTAGTCAAACACATCGTAGTGGGTGGGAACTAGGTGATAGGCAAACCATGCGTTATAATAGTTGCCTGTCTTTAATAACGACCTCATGCCGCTGTAGCGCTTGTCATGAGCGAACCTTACATTATAGCGTAAAGCCCTGCCAGCCTGCCGCGACTTGTAGTTGCAGCCAAAGGCGATGCCTGCCGAGACACCCACCATGCCGTCTAAATATATGTGGTTCTGCATGAGCACGTCGAGGATACCACAGGTGTACATGCCTCGCATGCCGCCTCCCTCCAGTACTAAACCCGTTTTGCTGTATGCCATATTTACTGGTTGATATTTTTGTTATTTGTTGCAAAATTAAGAAAAATAGCTGAGAAAAGTGCTTTAAATCTTATAAATCTTGGTAGTTTTATGTAAATTTGCGATGTGTGATTTATACGATGAATTATTATCCAAAAAAATATGTCCAATGAAACGAATTCTCTTTAGCGCGATGTTGCTGATTCTTGCATCAGCATGGCCGCTGATGGCTGCTGGCGGCATCCGTGGTGACGTGAACGGTGATGGAGCAGTCAACATTGGTGACGTAACCGCCTTGATTGATTATTTGCTGGCTGATAGTAGCGAAACGGTACCCGTTGCTGCCGATGTGGATGGGAACGGCATAGTGAGTATAGCTGATGTGACGGTACTGGTGGATGGCCTGTTGGCGGGTGCTTGGAATGATGAGCCTGCTGTGGTTACCGAGGACTTGTCGGTCAATGGCGTGGCGTTCACGATGACGCTAGTTAAGGCAGGGACGTTCACAATGGGAGCGACTGCCGAGCAAATCGATGAGGCCAGCCACAATGAGTTCCCTGCTCACCAGGTGACCATCACCTATGACTTCTACATCGGGCAAACCGAGGTCACTCAAGAGTTGTGGCTTGCGGTAATGGGACGCAATCCTAGCGAGTTCCAGGGCGACTTGCAACGTCCTGTGGAAAATGTGACTAGGTTTGACTGTGCCATTTTTGTGGATAAACTGACTGAGTTGACGGGCAGGGTTTTCCGTATGCCTACCGAGGCCGAATGGGAATTTGCGGCTCGTGGCGGAAATCTGGGTCAGGGCTATAAGTACGCCGGTGGCAATGACATCAACGAGTTGGGCTGGTATGAGGAAAACGCCGGAAATATCACTCATCCTGTCGCATCAAAACATCCTAACGAGTTGGGGCTATATGACATGAGCGGTAACGTGTTTGAGTGGTGCCAGGACTGGTATATCAGTTATGATGCTGAACCACAGATTAATCCCATTGGCCCCGAATCGGGTTACTCCTCTATTTATAGGGGCGGTTCATGGTTCAACGATGCATCAGGGTGCAGGGTCTCTTTTAGGGGAAGCGGCAGCCCTGATGAGAAGAATAATTCTATCGGCTTGAGACTGGTGATGAATGCTGAGCCATGAGGTTCAAAAAGCCGTTGAAATATAATGTGACGGGTAGGTTATATCATGTTTTTTTCAACACTGTTATTTTTTCTTGGCAAAGTATGCTTGGGAAACGTGGGATTTTTGCTAATTTCGCCACAATTTTCAACCTTTAATATCACAGATGAAAAAATTAGATACCTTACTCGCTGAGAAATTGATGCAAATCAATGCCATCAAATTGCAGCCCGACAGTCCTTTTGCTTGGGCTACCGGCTGGCAGTCTCCCATCTATAGTGACTTGCGCATGACGCTGTCTTATCCCGAGGTGCGCAACCTGATTAAGGTAGAGATGGCACGATTGATTATGGAAAACTTTGGTGAGACCGAAGTGGTTGCCGGAATAGCAACGGGAGCCATTGCTCATGGTGCGCTGGTCGCCGACTCGCTAGCCATGCCGTTTGTTTATGTGCGTTCCACTCCTAAAGACCACGGACTTGAGAACCTCATCGAGGGTGATATTAAACCGGGACAGAAGGTGGTCTTGATCGAGGATCAACTCTCGACAGGCAACAACTGCATGAAGTGTCTGAATACTGTTCGCGACGCGGGTGGTATCGTCCTGGGCGCCTTGGTGATTTTTGATTACCAATTCTCAATGGCGGCTAAGGCCTTGAAACGTGCCAAGTTACCTATAATTACGCTTACTAACTTTGACACGATGCTTGATGTGGCGCTCGATGCAGGCACGATTACACTGGCAGATGCTGACACGCTGCAACAATGGCACAGCGACCCTGAGAACTGGACGCCGACAGGCTTTGACTCGGTCGATTAATCATTTAGAATTTAACTCATTGAACATGGAATCATTCAAGGGCAATCCGCAAAGCATCGCTTGTGATGCCGCGACAATTTACAGCAAACTCACAAATCCTTCGCTCATCAAACAGCAGATTGAGATAAATGCCGACAAAATTGATGATCAGGCAAGGCAACATCTCGACGCGGTAAAGTTTGGCGAAGACTCGATCTCCATCCAATCCCCAATGGGCGAGGTCACGCTTGCTCTGGATCATGAGGGCAGTATTCCTGGAGAAAAGGTCGTTTATACCGCTTCTCAGTCTCCTGTACCCATCAATATGGTAATCAATCTTGAGGCACAACCCGATGAGACTACCATGAGCACGGCCGAGTTGCAACTGAAATTGCCGTTCTTTATGCGCAAGATGGTCGAGAGCCAGTTGCAGGAGGGTGCTAACCGTTTTGGCGAGCTGCTGGCCCGTATTCCCTTTGACCGCTTATAATTCTGATGAGAGAAGGGTAGACTAATTTATAAGGTACAGCGCAACCGTTTGTGGTTGCGCATTTTTTGTGTTTTTCGGCCAGATGAGTGCGAGGACATTCGCTTGCCAAATTGACAACCCGCTGGACATGTACTATAAGGCCGAGTATAATATATCCAGTCTTGTTTTGTTGAAAATCAGTATGTTGTTGGTTTTTCTTTCAAGTATTCCTTGAACTATACATTGAAGCTGTCATCCGTCTTTCCAACGCCATCATCGACGTGATATGATGATCATGAGGGAGGCGGCGAGGCCGTAATAGACGGCATCACCAGGGAGTGAGGTGAAGTTGGCCAGAAGCATGGCAGCGACACCTACAGGCATCGAGAGCAGGACTCGGCTAGGCTTATAGCGGCCTGGGCACCATAGGGCGAAGCTCAACGGGAACAGGATGGCGACAGCGCGCAATCCCAGCGATAAGAAACCCAGGTCGTTGATAAAGGTGCTGTGGGAAAGTAAAGTGGCAATCACTGCCGCTGTGAGGATACCCACGATTGACAATCGGGTTTGTGCCAGTTGAGACAGCGGTGACGATGTCATGCCCATGCGCCGCTTGAAGTTGCCGTACACGTCACGCACGAGGATGGTGGCCGCGCCCAGTGATAAGCCGCTACCACAGCCCAGGATGTTGATGAGCATCGTACCAAGCATCAGGCCGCCCAGCCATGCTGGCAGATGCTTGAGGATGAATTCAGGAAACGCTTGTGCCGAACTCTCGATGACCCCTAGGCCCTGAGGCAATGTCTCGCCTGCAGCTTGTAATGAAGCGAGTTCATCGGCAGTAACATAATGGCCACGCATATAGATGCCCACGAGCGTGCAAGCGGCTCCGATAATGGGCATGAACAGGGCGCACAGTATCGCGCCCCGCCGCGCCTTGCGGGTCGTGGCGGCTGACCAGATGCACTGTGCATAACTCTGGGTGCATACAACTCCCAGGATGAGCGATAAACAGCCGCCCAGATCTTTGAATGCGCCTCTCGCAAATGGACTGCCATAACGCTGATGGATACTCTCAATATCGCTCAGCCCATTGAATTGGGCTAGGGCAGGGGATTGATAAACCGAGTCAACGCTGTTGGCGAGTCCCGTTAGGCCGCCTGCAACGTGCCAAACAACGATACCTGCTGCCAGCGATGAGAAATATAGCAAAATCAGCTTGACGATACCTCCCGCCCCAGCGCTGCGTATGCCCCCGAAAAACACCATCAGCACGATAAGAATGGCCCCGATAATTGACGCCCATAAGGTAGAGATACCAAACAGGCTACCAATCATTGCCGATGATGATAGCACCTGTGACATGATGCTGATGAAGATGCCGATCAAGAAAAGGATAGACCCTACGGTCTCGGCCTTGTGGCCATATTCATGGCTCACGACCTCGAGCAGGGTCGTGAATGGACTGCGGCGCAAGGGTCCGGCATAGAATAGTCCCAGAACTAATGCGCCCAGTCCTGCCCCAATCGTGAACCACCATGCCGACAATCCATAGCAGAAGGCCAGTTGAGCCGTGCCGATGGTCGATTGACCACCAGCTAATGTGCCCAGCAGCGCTCCGCACACCATCCAGCTGCCCGAGTTGCCTCCGGTAGTGAAGCTATGGGCGTCGTTGACCTTGCGCGCTGATAGCCAGCTCACGGCCAGCAGCAAGGCGACGGTCAAAATGACCCCTAAAAGATGTATTGTCGATACCATGAATTTCATTTGTCGATTACAAGGGTGCAAAGGTAAGAAAAAAAGAGTTCATATGCCTGTTTTAGTTCAATTGGAACCCTATTTTAAGTGATTATGGACTAGATTGCTGCATGATAAGGATTTTGATTTTAAACGCCATTATTTTATCAATAATTACTGAAAATGAGAGGGTTGAGCATTTGAAAAGTTTAGATTTTTTCTTGTAAAGTGGTTGCGAGTCGTTTTTATGTGTACCTTTGTAAAAAATCAAAAACATAAATAAGTAATAACCAAAATGAAACGATTCTTTTCTTTGTCAGTTCTTTTCTTTGTCACATTGTTTGCAATGGCGGCTGTATATAAGCCCTCATTGACCGATGACAGTGAGGTGTGTGTGTTCTTTGAGGCCAACAGCAGTGTGACAGACGCACCCAAGATTTGGGTATGGGAAGGTAACACTGACGGCCAAGCCTATGTAGGCACTGCCTGGCCTGGTCCTGCCATGACCTATATGGGTGATACCCAAAGTGGCAACAAGATTTACAAGTGGACTTATACAGGAACGAGGGTCATGCCCACGGGACTGATTTTCACCTGGAATAATCAAAGCGGACGTGTTGATGGATCCTTTACTAATCACGGCTATTACGTGATGGGGCAGTTGACCCAAATCATCGGAGCTGGCGAGAGCACATTCGTGCCTAACCAGAATGTGATTTACCAGCTCGACCTGTATAATTTCACCAGTCAGGGTACTCTCGCGGCCGCCCAACAGCGCTTGGATTATCTCAAGGACCTGGGCATCGATATCATTTGGCTCATGCCCATCCATCCGCGTGGTATTCTGGGCCGCATCGGCTCATTGGGCAGCCCCTATGCCCCTCGCGATTACCATGCTGTGAATAGTGACTTCGGCACTATGGATGACCTCAGGAACTTCGTCAATGCTGCTCATCAGCGAGGCATGCAGGTGTGGCTCGACTGGGTGGCCAATCATACTGCCAAGGACAACGTGTGGATTACTGAACACCGTGATTACTACAACTCAACGCTTACCAGCCCTAACGGCTATGGCGACGTCTATCAACTTGACTATAGCAAAGAGGCAACCCAACTGGCGATGATCGAGGCAATGGAGTACTGGATTGATCAGGCTGACATTGACGGCTATCGTTGCGACTATATAAGCAGCAACACCATTCCCACCGAGTTTTGGACCCGTGCCATCAAGGCGTTGAAGGAGCATAAACCTGGCAAGACCATCACCATGCTTGGTGAGGGTGATATGGCAAACAGCGTTCAACGCTTGCTTGTGTGTGGATGGGACTATGACTATGCATGGGGTTTCCAGTCGCAGCTTGTCAACAACAAGAACAATCCCACGGGCGTGCTCAATCAGTGCCGCAACCTGGTGGGCGACCTGCGCTTTATTGACATTAGCCGAATGGTTTACCTCACCAACCATGACCAGAACTACAACAGCACGATGACTACCCAGTATGGTAATAATGTGTATGCATTCACCGTTTTGACATTCACGCTCTATGGAATGCCCCTGTTGTATAATGGTCAAGAGACGGGCTATTTGCTGAATCGTAAATTGGACTACTTCAATCGCACGCCCATTAACTGGAATACTGTTGATAGCAAGATGCAGAACACAGTGAAGGCGCTTACGGCACTTAAACATAGTTGTGATGCACTCATTGACAACGGTAATCGTGCCAGCGAGGTAACTTTCCTCACTACCGGCAACAATAATGTGATCGCTTACACACGTAGTCACAATAACCAGCAGTGCTTGGTGGTGCTCAATTTGGGTTCCAGCACTGTCAATACTGTCGTGTCGGGATTGAAAGCTGGTGAGTGGAAAAAGGCTATCGACGTCAACAACATTGCCGCTGGTTTGACCGCAATTCCTGTAACCCTGAATGCAACCCAGAGTTTTTCAATTCCTGCTGGTGGCTATCAGGTGTATTATAATGGAGAGCCCGCTGTTGACTTCCTCTTGGGTGACGTGAACAACGATGGTGAAGTAAACATCAGTGATATCACTAAGTTGATTGATATCCTCTTGGACGGAACTATAGATGAGTCTCTGTTACAGCGCGCTGATGTGAACAATGATGGAGAGGTGAATATCAGTGATATTAGCAAGATTATTGATATTATTCTAAATAACTGATAGATAGAAAGATAGTTATATTTGGGAGTGAAAAAGCTAATAACAGTCTTATTGGTAATGGTTCTGGCGGCGGTCAAGATGATGGCTGCTCCAGAGCCATTCCAGCGCCTTGACAGCTTGATTAACGCACAACCCCAAATTGTTGTAGAAAAGCAGGCGCGGCTTGCTCGGTTGAAGGCCGATCTGACTAACCAGTCTTCGGCTGTGAACCGTTATCAGCTCCTCAGGCAGTTATATGAGGAATATGCCGCGTTCCAGTATGATTCGGCGTATGCTTATGTGACCGAATGCATGAAACTTGCGACATCAATGGGTGATAACCGCCTGATCAACGAGAGCCGCCTGAATTTGGCGCACATCCTCTCGACAGCCTGCTTGATGGACAAGGCTAGCCAAACACTGGCCCAGGTGGATACGGCTCGACTAAGCACAGACCAGTTAATCCTGTACTATCGTACTAAAACCGACCTGCTCATTTATCAAGCCGAGTATATGCAAGGCACACGATATGCCGAAGAATATGTGGAACGGCTTATCAACCTGCGACGCTATACCACCAATCTCGATGTGCCCCGTGACAATGTGAACTACCAGCTTACCGTGGCCGAATGCCTTGCCGACAGTGGACTTTCCCGCCAAGCAATCAGCCTGCTGGAGGACCTGATGCAGCATTATCATAGCGGTGATCGACTATATTCCATCATCACGAGCACGATGTCGTTCCATTTCGGCCAACTGGGTGACAAGGAAAAACAGATGCAGTACCTCATTAAGAGCGCCGAGAGTGACCTTGAGGGATGCATCCGCGAGAACACCTCGCTCCGTGCGATTGCCGACCGCCTGTTTGACGAGGGTGACATCGACCGAGCCTACCGTTACATGCGTGTGGCTGTGGACGATGCTAATTTCTATGGAACGCGTCTGCGCAACATCCAGGCATCTCACATCGTGCCCAAAATCCTGAGTGCCTATCAGACCAAGCAGGAACGCAACCACCGCAATATGATGTGGTTGTTGGTCATCATTTCACTGATCGCTCTGCTGCTGGTCGTCGGAGTTGTCGCCATCTATCAGCTGTTTAAGCGCTATCGTCGACTCAATGAACAAAAGAAGTTGATTAACGAGCAGTTGCGTCAAGTCAATGCCCAGTTGGGCGACACCGTTGGGCAGTTGCACGAGAGCAACGGCCTGTTGCGAGAACGTGAGCAGCTGAAGGAGCAGTATATTGCCCGTTTCTTGACGTTGTCGAGCCGTTTCATCGACCGTGGCGAGGAACAGCGCAAGGCCCTTTACCGCCTGTATCGTGACCGCAAGACCGAAGACCTGGTGCGTGAGTTGAAGAGCACCCACTTTGGCGCCGAAAATACTAAATTGTTCTACGAGAACTTTGACCACGCATTCCTGAACATTTACCCCAACTTTGTCGATGAAGTGAATAAACTGTTGCAGGAAGACGGCAAGATCGAGGTAAAGCAGGGCAAACGCCTTACGACCGAGTCGCGTGTGCTGGCGCTGATACGCATCGGCATTACCGACAACCAGAGCATTGCAAACATTCTGAGGGCAAGCCTCACCACCATTTACACCTATCGTTCCAAACTCAAAGCCCGCGCCCTTAGCAAGGACGACTTTGAATCTCAGGTCAAGGAAATAGATGGCTAAAAGAAAAAATTGCGTTCGTAAACGAAGAAATTAACAAATGAAACTAAATAAGATGAAGAAAATTTTTGGTGTTGTTTTTATGTGCTTGGTACTGAGTTCTGTAGCAAGTGCCAAGGGTGTGACTGTATCTAAGCTAAATTCGCCTGACGGGGCGCTGACGGTGACCGTGGGCGTGGATGGTGGCAAGGCCTGGTATCAGGTGATGCGTGGCAGTGAAACTGTTATTGGACGCTCTGCATTAGGCTTTGTGCTCAAGGACGGCGACTTCAAGGACAACTTCAAGATGGGTAAGGTGACGCGCGCGTCGCTCGACGAGACGTGGAGCCAGCCCTGGGGCGAGGATGCCCAAGTGCGCAACCACTATAACGAAATGAAAGTGAGGCTGCAGGAGAAGGGCGGGCACAAGCGTCAGCTTGACGTGGTGTTTCGCGCCTTTAATGACGGTGTGGCTTTCCGTTATGAGTTCCCGCGTCAAAAAGGCCTGCAAGAGTTCGTCATCATGGACGAGGCAACCGAATTTGCCTTGACCACCGATGCACAAGCCTGGTCCATTCCTGCTTTGACGCCCTATTATGAAGGCATCTATAAGCGTGAACCAGTGAGCCGCAAGGGCAATATGTCTGGCCCAGTGGCTCTCGAGGTGAACGATGGTCTTTATATGGCCATCATGGAGGCCAACCTGACCGATTTCTCGACGATGAATTTCTCTCACGAGGGAACCACGCTCAAGGTGGATCTCGTGCCATGGAAAAACGGTGATAGAGTGAGGGTGGGGGATACGCGTGTATCGCCTTGGCGCGCCATTATCATTGGCAGTAAGGCTGCCGACATCCTGCTCTCACGCATGGCGCTGAACCTCAACGATCCGTGCAAGATTGATGACACCTCATGGATCAAGCCCACGAAGTATGTGGGTATCTGGTGGGCATTGCAGAAACAACGTTGGACATGGTCACAGGGTGAGCGCCACGGCGCCACGACTGAGAATACCAAGCGCTACATCGACTTTGCCGCTCATCATGGCTTGGGCAGTGTGCTCGTTGAGGGCTGGAACTACGGCTGGGATACCGATTGGACGAAGCACGGCGACGGCTTCTCGTTCACCAAGGCTTATCCCGACTATGACCTTGAAGGTTTGTGCCGCTATGCTCGCGAGCGTGGCGTGCGCATCATCGCCCATAATGAGACGGGTGGAGCTGCTCAGAACTACGAGAACCAGATGGAGGATGCCTATAAACTTTATGAGTCACTGGGCATCAACACAATCAAGACGGGTTATGTGAATTCCCATTTCTATAATGGTGAGTTGCAGCACTCGCAGTGGGGCGTGCAGCACTTCCGCAAGGTGATTGAGACAGCAGCACGTTACCACATGATGATCGTCAACCACGAGGGCGCTATGCCCAGCGGCCTGCAGCGCACGTGGCCCAATCTCATTGCCACCGAGAGCATGCGTGGTCAGGAGTATAACGCTTTTGACCGTGGTGGCGGCAATCCGCCTTATCACGAGTGCATCTTGCCGTTCACGCGCGGTTTGGGAGGCCCCATGGACTTCACGCCTGGCATTTTTGAATTCAGCAACGATGCAGTTCCCGGCACGCGACCCCAGACGACACTGGCCCACCAACTCGCTGAATACATTGTCATTTACAGCCCCGGACACATGGCAGCCGACCAGATTGAGAACTATGAGCACCAGCCCGCCTTCAAGTTTATTGAGGAGGTGCCCACTAACTGGGAGCGAACCCTGGTGCCTCAAGCCGCAATGGGTAAGTATGTGATCTATGTACGCCAGGAAAAGGGAACCGATAACTGGTACATTGGCGGTGTGACCGATGACCAGGCGCGCGAATTCAGTTTACCGCTCGATTTCTTGACCGAGGGCGAGAGCTACGAGGCCATTCTTTATGAGGACGGACCCGAAGTCGATTATCGCAATAATCCCTATCCCATGACGATACGTCGTTTAACCGTCGATAGGGCAACGGTTCTTAACCTTCATCTAGCTTCAGGCGGAGGTGTAGCCATCCAAATTTTGGCAAAATAACGCATATTACATTAGGCTTACCAAAAGCTATCGTTATGATGTTCTCATGACGATAGCTTTTAATTTTTAACGATATGAAAATGTCAATAAAAAGGGGCGGTTTGGGCTGAAATCGATGAAAATAATCCATTTTAAGTTAATTTTTTCAATTTAATCTATTGTTTTATTAAAAAATGCTTATCTTTGCGGCTACTCAATAAGAGATGCTAACGATTTGGATGATTTGCACCATCGCTATTGACACACACAGTATCAACAAGTGGTGAGCAAAGTAAAAACACAAGTATATTTACCTCCCATTGGCATGATTGATAAGGAGATATAGCTACTTGTAGTTCATCCATGAATGATTGTATGAAGACAGCCGTGCTGGCTTCAAGAGAAGTTGAAACATTCGATAGTAATAAGATATAATTAATGCATTAAGGTTACTGGTTAAGAAACTGGAATATCTAATGCTGATGAAAATTGACATATCATTGATTCCTATGAATCAGGCTGTGGCTCGGCGTTTTAACGGCGTCGGTCCATGTTTGTTTTCACTAGTACAGCAGATTTATGATAAGAAACTAAAACATAACATAATAAATTTCAGTAAGAAGAGCGCACTTACTGTCTCACAACAAATCAGAATTAATCAACAACTTGAATTTGGCGGAATCGGGTACGCGCTCGCCGGATTACGTCAATGAGTTAATTAATTGTTTACTGTATGAAGAGACTTTTATCAACTCTCGTGGCGATATGCCTCATTGGTATGAGTGCATGGGCCAACAAGACCGTTACCGGTAAAGTCGTCAGTGCCAGTGACAATGAGCCGTTGATAGGCGCCACGGTGCAAGCCATCGGCTCAGCTCAAGGCACTTCGACCGACCTTGACGGTCAATTCACAGTAACCGTTAACGACAACGTAACGCAACTGCGCATCAGTTGCGTGGGCTACAAGAGCCAGGTCGTTGCGGTCTCAAGTTATGTAACAGTAGCTCTCGAGGATGCCAACACCACGCTCGATGAGGTGGTAGTTACCGCCATGGGCATCAAGCGTGAGGCCAAGGCACTGGGTGTGTCGGCTACCCCTATCAAGGGTGACGTCATTGCTCAGGCCCGCACCAACGACATCATGTCGAGCCTTGCCGGTAAGGTGGCTGGTGTGCAGATTGGCGAAACCTCGTCCGACCCTGGTACGTCCAAGTCGGTTATCATCCGTGGTGTCAGCTCGTTGTCTGGCAGCAACCAGCCGCTCTATGTAGTGGACGGTGTGCCCTTGAACAACTCCGCTACCTATAGTAGCGACGGTCTGAACAGCGGTTACGACTTTGGTAACGGTGCTAGTGCTGTCAACCCTAACGACGTGGAGAGCATGACCATTCTGAAGGGTGCCGCCGCTACCGCCCTGTATGGTAGCCGTGCCGGTGCCGGTGTCATCCTGATTACCACCAAGAAGGGTACCAAGCAGAACCGTGGCGTGGGTATCGAGTACAACGGCGGTCTGCAGTGGGAGACGGTTATGCGCCTGCCCCAGATGCAGAACGGTTTCGGTATGGGCTGGTATGGTGACCACACCGAAATTGAGAACGGTTCTTGGGGTCCTGCGTTTGATGGTTCAGAGCAGCTCTACGGCTGGGTTTATAATTACAGCCAGAATTTGAAGAGCTATCTGCCCATCAAGAACAACGTGAAGGACTTCTTCTCAACCGGTTTCCGTTACAACAACAGCATCTCGTTCAACGGCGCTACTGACAAGAGCACCTATTTCGTGTCACTGTCACAGATCAACGATAACGGTATCATCCCTGAGGATGCCGACACCTATACCAAGTACACGGTATCGGCACGCGGTAGCCACCGCGAGGGTAACTTCACCTTCAGCACCTCGTTGAACTACGCCTTCCAGCGCAACCACTTCGTGACCACTGGTCAGAAGACGGGTTCGATGTACAACAGCATCATGCAGACCCCGCGTGACATTTCCATCGTCGAGATGAAGGACCTGAGCAATCCGTTCAACACTCCGGGTTACTACTACACCCCCTACGGTGTAACCAACCCCTATTACATTATTAATAACTACCAGAACGAGTATGAGCAGGAGCGCTTCTATGGTAACTTGCAGCTCGACTACAACTTCCTGAAGTACTTCACCGCAACCTACCGTTTCGGTCTGGACACCAACACGGGTCACCACAACTTTGGTTCTCCCAACATGGCTGCCTTGTTCATGGACACTCCCAACTATGAGGACGCCTTGAAGGAGCTCACCGGTGAGGTTTCACAGAGCATCACCCGTCGTCGCGAGATCGACCAGAACTTCATGCTGACCTATGACCAGCAGATTCTGGAAGACTGGCACATCAATGCTCAGCTCGGTTTCAACGGTAATGAGCGCAGCTACAAGTACCTGGGCTCCACCGTGACCAACCTGACCATCCCCATGTGGTACAACCTCTCGAACAGCGCCGAGATTCCCTCAACCTCTCAGTCTGAGTGGAAGCGCCGCTATCTGGCCGTGTTCGGCAGTGCTGAGTTCGCTTGGAGGAACATGCTATATCTCACCCTCCAGGGACGTAACGACTGGTCATCAACCCTGCCCGTGAACAACCGTTCTTACTTCTATCCCGGCGTGAGCCTGTCGTTCCTGTTCAGTGAGCTGCTCAAACCCGAACAGCGCGACATCATCACCTTTGGTAAGTTCCGCATCGCTTGGGGTCGCACCGGTAACGATGCCGGCGTTTACATGACCAATTCAGTATTCGCCCAGGCTGCAGCCGCTACCAGCGGTTTCGGTAACGGTAGCTCGTTCCCCTTCACCAAGGTGGGCGTGAATGCTTACTCGATGGGTAACACCCTGGGTAGCCAGGATCTGAGCCCCGAGATGACCTCTGAGTTCGAGGTCGGTCTGAATATGGCCTTCTTGAAGAACCGCATCAGCTTTGATGCAGCTTACTATGATCGTAATACCGACAAGCAGATCTTCTCGCTGAACATGGATCCCGCCACCGGTTACACTGCCCAGAACATGAACCTGGGTAAGATCCGCAACCGTGGTATTGAGTTCCTGGTAAGCGTAACTCCCGTCAAGGTGGGCGACTTCCAGTGGGATATCAACTGGAACTACACCAAGAACTGGAGTAAGGTCATCAAGCTGCCCGAGGAGTTGGGTGGTATCGCTACTATCTACGGTCTGAGCGGCGGCACGAGCCTCTACGCCATCGAGGGTGAGCCCCTTGGTGTGTTCAAGGCTTATGTTCCCCAGATGACCGAGGACGGCAAGATTATCTGTAACGACGAGGGTCAGCCGCTGGTTAACCCTGAGCAGCAGATTGTCGGCAGCATGAACTACAAGTATTTGATGGGCTTCGGTACTACGCTGAGCTACAAGGGCATTAGCCTGACCGCCAACCTCGACGTTCGTCACGGCGGTATGCTGTACTCGCGCACCAAGGACATCACCTTCTTCACTGGTAATGCTATCCAGACTGCATTTAACAACCGTAACCCGTTCATCGTTCCCAACTCAGTTCAGCAAGTCCGTGACGATGATGATAACGTGATCGGCTATACCGAGAACACCACTCCGCTCGATGAGACTGGTATCTTTACCTACTGGGATGCTGGTGGTTCCGAACTGGACCGTGCATTCCTGGTTGACAAGAGCTACGTGAAACTGCGTTCGGTTATTCTCAGCTGGCAGATGCCCAACAAGTGGTTCTCCAAGTGCTTCATCACTGGTGTTAACCTGTCGTTCTTCGGCAACAACTTGTTCCTGTGGACGCCTAAGAGCAACACCTTCATCGATCCCGAGACTTCTACTTTCGGTAACGACCTTGAGGGTAACTATGGTGAGTTCTCGGCTAACCCGAGTTCACGCAAGTTTGGTTTCAATGTGCAGGTTAAATTCTAATCAAAAACTGAAACAGACATGAAAAAGATATATTTATTTCTGACTATTGCAGCAGTGTTGAGCCTGTCGTCTTGCAATCTTGACATCAACGACAACCCCAACTACCCGTCGAGCAGTGATGTAACGCCCGACCTGGTATTCCCTGCTGCCGAGAATGCCGTTGCTGCTGCTGTGGGCGATGCCATGTTCAACTATGGCGGTTTCTTTGCACAGTACTTTGAGCAGCGTCCTGAGGCCAACCAATATAATAATGAGGCCGAGTTGAATATCGACGAGTCGACCAACCTGTTTGACCGCTGCTACCGCACGCTCTATGCCGGCGCTCTTGCCGACATCAAGAATGTGATGGACCGCACCGCTAACAAGAGCGACTTGTTTGCCTGCACCGTTCTGCGTGCTTATGCTTTCCAAGTTCTCGTTGACAACCTGGATCAGGTGCCTTACAGCGAGGCTCTGCAGGGAAGTGAAAATTCCAATCCCGTTTGGGATAAGGGTGAGGATGTCTATAAGGGTGTTCTTGCCGAGATGGATGCTGCCGAGGCTGCTCTCGAAGGCGAACTGATGTCCTTGACCGACCCGATGCTCAACAAGAGCGTCAACCAGTGGCGCGGCTTTGCCAACGCCCTGCGCCTGCGCATGTACCTGCGTCTGATTGACGGTGGTATCAACGCTGGTGAGTATCAGACTAAGGCTCTTGCTCTGGTCAATGCCGGTGACTTCTTTACCGGTGACGTGGCATGGGATGTTTACAGCAACTCAGAGGGTCAGTACAACCCCTGGTATGATGTAGCTCGTGCCCTGGGTACCAAGAACCATGTTGCCTCCTATCCCATCGTTAGCTACTATCTGGATACCAATGACCCCCGCATCGGCTATGCTATCATGAAGAATGACGCTGGCAACTATGTGGGTCAGATTCCTGGTGCCAAGACCGTCTATAAGTCATGGGGTGTTGAATGGAAGAACAAGGACGTGAGTGCCATTGACTACACTCCCGCTGTGTTTGCTCCCATTTATCTGTTCACCCAGAGCGAACTCCAGTTCCTCATTGCTGAGACCCAGATGCGTTGGGGTAACAAGTCTGCTGCCAAGGCTGCCTATGAGGCTGGTGTACAGGCCGACTTTGCTTCTCGCGGCATTGCAATGGGTAACTTCTTGAATGGTGCCCGTGTGAATTGGGATGGCCAAGTCAGCGACGCTGCCCGTCTGAACCTGATTTATATGCAGAAGTGGGCCGCCCTGTTCTATCGTGACCACATGGAGGCTTGGAGCGAGGTTCGTCGTACCGATGTACCGGCTACCAGCCCTGAGGATGGTGGTACGATTTTCAGTGATCCGAGTGTTTACACTCCTGGCCAGATGATTGTTCCGGCGCTGAACTATATTCAGGCTGGTGGCTTGTGCAAGCGTGTTCCTTATCCTAGCACTGCCCGTCAGCTGAACAAGAACACTCCCGAGGCCAAGTTGCTCAGCGACCGTGTTTTCTGGGATGCCAAGTAATAGTGAGCTACGCGAAAAAGTAGAAACAACTAAAATTTAAACGAACAATTATGAAGAAAATATATTTATTCGGTTTAGTGGCACTCGGGATGCTGGCATTGTCATCGTGTAACGATGGCAAGGATGAGTTGACCGACTCGCGCTTGACCTACTATGCTGACCTCACCATGGAGGGCGACGAGTTCATGATAGTACCCGTGGGCACTGCCTATGTTGAACCTGGCTGTAAGGGTGTCCTCTATGACAAGGTAACTGGTGAATTCAAGGATATTTCTAGCCAGATTTCGATTGGTGGTGATAAAGTGGATCCCAACACGATGGGTTTCTATTATGTTACCTATTCGGCAGCTGGAAGTGATGGTTACATTTCAACTGTAACGCGCACAGTGTGTGTCTGTGACCCCACGGTTACCGTGGATATTTCAGGCTCATATAACACTGATATGAATGCATCACTGTATGGTGCTAACAAGAATCCGTTTGCGGCCTATGCTGCTAACTATGGCTATACCACCCAGTGTACTGGTATCACATTTACCATGCTTGCTCCTGGTTTCTTCCAGGTGAATGACCTCTTGGGTGGCTGGTACGACCAGATTCGCGGATTTGGCGTTAACTATTCTGGCAATATCGGTTGCATGACAGGATATGTCAGTGTGGATAATGACTGCAATATCGAACTGATCAGCAGTTATATCGGTGCTTGGGGCGATGCTTTGGACTATATCGAAGATGGCAAGTTTGATCCCGAGACTGGAACTATCTCTTACTTTGCCTCCTATGCTGAGGGCGCAGTAATAATGGATGTTGTGCTTCACAGGCAGTAACAAATAACCTATTTAAATTGAATAAGATTATGAAGAAATATATTTCAATTTTTGCTTTGGCACTCGTGTTGGGACTTGGTTTGGCATCTTGCAATACCGAGACCAATGAGCCCGCTGGCGGCACAGCTGTTGAGAAGATGGCCGGCCACTGGATGGTTGACATTGATGCCGTCGATGATAACGGGGTTCCCATTGATGGGGGCGAACATTACTTTGGATATGACGAGGCAAGAATCCCCTTGTTTACCTACAACACCGCCGCCGATGAGGACAACAAGATGTGGATTGATGACAATGGCTGGTTTGACCTGTCGTGGTATTATGGAAATAAAGCATATCCCAACTATTCCTTCAAGTGTGTGGTGAACGTTGACCAAAACAACCTCACCTTCACTTCAAACGATGCCGAAAACTTCTCTGGCGATTTCGGCATCACCATCGAGGACGGAAAGATTCTCACGGGCGCGGGAAGACAGCGTAATGGTTCGCCTGCCGACTCCATCGTTTTCTACGTGAAGTACACCGAGGATCCCTGGTATCCTGATGATGGTTATGCTAAATACAAGATTAGTGGTGTCCGCTATGCCGGATTCTAATCCGAGTCTAGCATAACATACTGACTGATTGAGGGGGATGTGCCAAGCAGCACATCCCCCTCGTTGATTAGTGGTAAAAGGGAATGATGAGCGTTGTACAGGCGGTCTTTCGAACTGCATGGTGGTGCTGGAAAATGCGGTGATTTGGGGGATTTGCTGGAAAGTGTTATCTTTGTAGCCACATTTTTTAAAAAAGATGATGACAATGAAGAAGATATTGGTTGCCCTGTTGGTTTTGGTGACGGCACTGCCAGCAAGCGCTGTGCTCAAGGAGAGCAATATGGAGCAGACGCTGAGTGTGCTGTGTGAGGAACTGAGCGAGACCCACAAGGAGCAAAGAGAGCGTGCAGCCCGCTTTGAGCAACTTAACAAGCAATTTCAGCGCAGCATCGGGCGTGACCTGGAGTTGTGCAACAATATCGAGTTGATGCTCTATAGCCAGAAGGAGCAGAATGTCTTTGACCTGGCCTATGCTTGCGGCCAGGCGACTGAACTCTATAACCGCGTGTCACGCACGCGCTCGTTCAAGCAGTTTGAGCAACAGCAGGACGAGCAGATTGCTCAATATGAGCATCTGGTTCAGGCGCTCAATAATATCTCGGACTATCAGTTCAAGACGCCCGAGATGCGAGCCACACGCGACAGTTGCATCTATTTGGCCCGTGTCATCGAGAACGATATCCGCATGGCTCGTGAAACAATGAATGACAATCACGAGAAACGCAAGTGGGTGGCCCAGAAAGCCAAGAAACTCAATGATTATGCGCTCTCGATGTATGAGCGCATTCGTCAGAGTGTGTTTGTCAATGGTGGTCAGAGCTATTTCCAGATTTTGAAGCGCTTCAACTACAACTGGAAGATGAGTATGAAAGATGTCGCCGAGAAATATTCCAGTTCTCGCAAGGTCCGCAGCGAGTGGAGCGGTAAACTCGTCGGTTTCCTCTTTCTCTTCATGGCCGTCTATATCCTTGGCGCTTTGGGACTGAGCTGGCTGATTATCAAATTGATACCACGCAGTTTCCTGTCAAACGGTACCTACAGGAAATTCTTGCCCAAACGCTCATGCATCATTATCTGCGGGGCGGCAGTGGTGTTTGGCATCGCCACGGTCATTGTCTCTAATTTTACCGACAACAACTTCATGATTATGGCCACGCGGCTGTTGAGTGAGTACGCCTGGCTGATTGCTGTCATCACGTTGTCCATTATCATCCGCGTGGGCGGTAATATGGTCAAAGACGGTGTCAAACTCTATGTGCCCGTGCTGCTATTGGGTTTTGTGGTGTTCTTCTTCCGCATTGTGTTCTTGCCCAGTACCGTGGTCAATCTGATATTCCCTGTACTGCTGCTGGTGTTCGCCATCTGGCAACTCGTCCTCAACCGCAGGCACAATGCCGACGTGTCGCGCAGCGACGTGACCTACTCGTGGGTTTCATTCATCGTGATGGCGGTGTCGTGTGTGATGGCTTGGATGGGCTATACGTTAATGAGCGTGCAGGTGCTCATCTGGTGGATTATGCAATTGACCCTCATCCAGACCATTACCGTCATCTATGACCTGCTGCACAGCTATGAGCGTAAGCATATCCCCGATGATGCCGATGTGAGAACGACTTGGTTCTATGATGCGGTCTATAAGATGATTGTCCCCATTGCAGCGACCATTAGCGTGGGATTGTCCATCTATTGGGCTGCCAAGGTGTTTGACTTGACGCAGTGGTGCGAG
>JAEEGJ010008023.1_pt1 | contig 29491 bp, 22 predicted proteins | sample 8958761 | NCBI WGS metagenome assembly JAEEGJ01 (sample SAMN16246546, study PRJNA631951) | gut metagenome | biome: gut microbiome; feature: rumen; material: RS-attached | host: Bos | place: Iran: Karaj | collected 2018-10
TAGAAACTGGAGAAGAACTCAAATATGAGGAAGAAGGTGAAATCTGTATTCAAACACCATCTATGATGAAGGGCTATATTAATAATGAAGAAGAAACCCGCCATGTTCTCAGACAGCATAAAGACGGAAAGATCTGGATACATACCGGAGACCTGGGATTTGTAGACAGTGATGGTTATCTTCATATCAAAGGCCGCATGAAAAGATTTTTCGTCCGTCAGTGTGATGGTATGGTAAAAAAAATATTCTGTCCTGATGCAGAAAATCATCTGTTGCAATGCAAGGATATTGAACAATGTGTATTTGTTCAGCAACAGACTGAAATAGAACAAAAAGTATGTGCATTTATTATCCCTTCAGATAAAACCATAAGCCAGTCAATACTGATTGACAGGGTAAAGTCTTTCTGCAAAGAATCACTTGGAGATTTTTACAGTCCGGACTGTCTTTATGTAATTGATAAATTCCCTATGACAAAAGTTGGAAAAATTGATTATAGGACACTTGAAAAGAAAATCTTATAAAAAAATAAAAGGAGTAAAACTATGGACATTAAGCAGGCAATCAGAGAGAGACATTCTGTAAGACAGTACAAGGATTTACCATTAAAAGCAGAAGACAAAGAACGTCTTGAAGCTCTGGTAAAAGAATGCAATGAAGCCAGTGGTTTGAATATTCAGTTGATCTGTAATGATCCAGACTGTTTCAACACCTTCCTTGCTCATTATGGTAAGTTCAGCAAAGCAAATAATTACTTTGCAATGGTTGCTAAAAAAGACATGGCAAACCGTGATGAACTTATAGGCTATTACGGACAGAAGCTTGTTCTTGAAGCACAGATGCTCGGCTTGAATACCTGCTGGGTTGCCGGAACTTATGGTAAGGGAAAATGTAAGGCAGACATTGCTGCTGGTGAAAAAATCATTTGTGTTATTTCTCTTGGTTACGGAGAAAATAACGGTTCCGTTCATAAATCTAAGCCTGTAGAAAAACTTTGTAAGGTTCCTGAATCAGCACAGCCAGACTGGTTCAAGGAAGGACTGGAAGCTGCACTCCTCGCTCCTACTGCACTTAATCAGCAGAAGTTCAGAATTACACTTTCTGATGGAGAACCTGTAATCACAACAAAAGGCGGTCCAATGACTCAGATTGATTTGGGAATTGTAAAATACAATTTCGAAATCGCATCCGGTCATAAATGCAAATAATATAAATTAAAGCATATTGTAAATTTTCTGCTTCATTCGGGCAAACTGCTCGGTGAAGCAGAATTCCATTGTACGCGGGCGCTCACTTTCTACCATCAGTTCCGAAATAATATTTGTCTCTTCAGAATCATTAACATTATTCATTATCAAAATCCTGTCAGAAAGTAAAATTGCTTCTTCTATATCATGAGTAATTAAAAGTGTTGTAAGGCCAAGTTTTCGTACAGTCTGCAGATACCATTCATGCATATGATTTTTTGTAATCATATCAAGGGCGCTGAACGGTTCATCTAAAAGCATCACTTTTTTTGAATTAAGATAAGTTCTTAAAAAGGCAGCTCGCTGTCTCATTCCACCGGAAAGCTCGGACGGATACTGAGTCTGTGTACCTTCTAATCCAAATTGCTTGAACAAAGGCTCTGCAAGTTTTTTCGCTTCACCTTTTTCAGTTCCCTGAATTACAAGTGGAAGAATTACATTATCTAAAATTGTATAATACGGAAAAAGCAGATCTTTCTGGAACATGTAGCTTACTTTTCCCTTCTGATTTGTAATGCTGCATCCTTCAAGATACATACTGCCGTTATCAGGTTTTTCGAGTCCTGCTATTATGTTAAGCAAGGTTGATTTGCCGCTTCCGCTGACTCCGACAAGTGAAACAAATTCTCCCTTCTTAAGAGAAAAGTTTATATTTTTTAAGACCTGTCGTTCACCAAAGCTTTTATTTATTGTCTCAATTTTTAATAACGAATCTTCCACCTGGAACTCCCTTAGTTCAGATAATCATTTGTAAAACCGGTATTTTCCGGCAGAGTGCCATCTAGAAGTCCTGTCTCATTAAGCCAGCGGAAGAAACGGTTCCATCTTTCAGGATTGATATAGCCCCATGGCTCAACTTCAGCTTTGTACTCTTTAGAAATCCATCTCTGGCTTGCATATACAAGGTCGCGGTCGAGTTCAGGCGCAGCCTTACAGAGAATCTCTGCAGCTTCATCTGGATTATCTACAGCAAATTCATAACCACGTCTCAGAGCCTTAAGGAACTTTTTTGCAGTTACGCTGTCTTTTTCAAGGAAGTCTGTATTTGAAATGAACATAGGTGTGTAATAATCAAAAGTATCATCAATCTTTCTGAAATCCAGATAATTTGCATCTATACCTTCAAGTTCAAGTTTTACACCATCCCATGCATAATAAATCCATACACAATCAATTTCTGTATTAAGTGCAGTTACAACATCATAAACTGTAGAAGGAATCAGTTTAATTTTTGAAAAATCTCCGCCATCCTGCTCAACAATTTTTCGGATTGTAGCATGTTCGATTGGAGAATCCCAGGTTGCATATTTTTTTCCTTCCAGATTTTTTGGTCTGTCAATTCCAGTTTTCTTAAGAGAAATAAGACCAGAAGTATTATGCTGAAGTAAAGCGGCAACTGCTGTTACCGGAAGTTTTTCATCATTAAGCATAGAAGGAGCAATTGAATCCTGAAAGCCAACTCCAAACTGTGCACGGCCGGAAGCAACCATCATTGTTGCACCATCTTCTGAAGGCTGCACGATATCTACATAAAGACCTTCTTCTGCAAAATATCCTTTTTCCTGAGCAACATAAAGACCTGTATGATTTGTATTTGGAGTCCAGTCCAGAACAAAGGTAATCTTTTTTGCATCTGCTTTTTTACAGCCGGCGAACATACTGGCAGCAAAAATTGTCATCATCAAAATACTTTTAAAATTATTTTTCATATTTACAAATCCTCTTTTCTAACAAAGAAATAAGTTTTATCAGACCAAGACTCAATGCCGAAATCAAGAAGATCACTGCAAAAAGCTTGTCGTAGGAATACGATTTTTTAACGCGTGTCATATACACACCAAGCCCGCGCATTCCGCCGAGCCATTCAGAAATTACAGCACCGATTATGGAATAGGAAATTGAAATCCTGAGTCCTGAAAAAAGACTTTTCACACTCGAAGGAAGCTTCGCATATTTCATAATCTGATTTTTAGTTGCACCCATAGATTCCATGAGTCTAATCATATCTTTATCTACAGAAGCAAAACCTGTCAGTAAACTAACAGTAATCGGAAAGAAACAGGTAAGCACAATCAGAATTACTTTTGATGACATTCCATAGCCGAACCATAAAATCAGAAGTGGAGCAATTGCAATTGTCGGGATAGTCTGGCTCACAATCAGCACCGGATATACTGCCCTGTGAATAAAAGTAAACCTGTCCATCACAATTGCAAAAACAAAAGAAAAAATTATGCTTACAAATATTCCGGCAAAAGCTTCTAAGAGTGTTACTTCAAGATGATAAATCAGAAGTGGAAAATCCTTACAGAATGCCTTTACAACCTTTACTGGAGACGGAAGCATAAAGCCAGGGATAAATCCGGATACACTCAAAAGCTGCCAGATTATGAGAATCAGAAAGATAAATACAAAAGGCGCAGCCTTGTACTTAAACTGATTAGTTTTCATGGAATTTCTTTGTCTTTTTTTCGATTGAAAGAACTTCACCGTTTGGACGGTAACCGATTTTTACATAAGCGCTTACAGAAGGGGCTCCGGCCTTTATAGCCACAAGCTGACAATTCTTTACAATTTCCATAAGCTGATTATAGTCATCACCTTCTATTGCAGTTTCACAAGGTCCAACAAAATAGTTAAGACCAGTGCTTTTGATGTAGGCAATTACTTCATCAACAATTCTGCAAACTTCTTCATCTGAATCTGCCTTTGGTAAAACCTGAATAGCTACACTCGCTTTCATAGAAAACTCCTTAGAGAAAAAAAATACGTCCCGAAAATGCGGACGTAATCTGAAAGCGAAAATAAAATGATATTATCGTTCCTACGCCAGCATTATCTGGATCAGGTGCGGTCGGAACCAGGAAGTTCCCTCTCAGCCGAATCTACGTTCAGCTCCCGTGGCCATGATATTATATTTTTTTGAAAATCTGTGCAAGAGTTTAAAATATAGTTTTTTGTTAGAATTTAATTTTTCATCCCCTCAAACTTGACAATATATATTTTACACAATATAATTGTATCAAATCGATCATTAAAGGAGTTATATGACATGAAATACGCTGTCCGATTCTATACAAAGACAGGAAATACAAAGCGTCTTGCAGACGCTGTTGCAAAAGAACTTGGCGTTGAAGCTTTACCAATAACTGAGCCTATCTCTGAACCAGTTGATATTCTTTTCCTTGGAAACTCTTATTATGCTTTTTCAATTGATCCGGAAGTACGCAGTTTTGTAGCCTCTCTTTCAAAAGACAAGGTTGGAAAGATTGTTAATTTTGGTTCAGCCGCTTTACTTAATTCTACTTACAAAAAGGTAAAGGCCGAAGCAGATAAGGTTGGCATTCCAATGGACGAAAATGAATTCCACTGTAAGGGAGAATTCAAAGGACTTCATAAAGGTAAGCCAGATGAAAATGATTTACGTGCAGCAGCAGAGTTTGCAAGAAACTATAAATAAGGAAGGAATAAAATGATTTACGATTACGAATTAACTACAGGAACAGGTGATACATTAAAACTTTCTGATTATAAAGGAAAGGTAATTCTCGTTGTAAACACAGCAACAGGCTGCGGTTTTACTCCTCAGTATGCTCCAATTGAAAAGCTCTACAAAGACTATCATGAAAAAGGTCTTGAGATTGTTGATATTCCATGCAATCAGTTTGGAAATCAGGCACCTGGAACAGACAGCGAGATCCATGAGTTCTGTACACTCCACTACAACACAACTTTCCCTCAAATGAAGAAAGCCGATGTAAATGGAGCAAATGAACTTCCACTGTTCACATACCTCAAATCTCAGAAAGGCTTTGAAGGTTTTGAACAGCATGAGTACAAAGAACTCCTTGAAAAGATGTTCTCTGCTGCTGATCCAGACTGGGCTAAAAAACCGGACATTAAATGGAACTTTACAAAGTTTATTATCAACCGCGAAGGTGAAGTAGTCGCAAGATTCGAGCCTACAGCCGATATGTCTAAGGTTGAAGAGTGTATAAAAACTCTTCTTTAGTTTATTCCCATCCAAAAGTTGCAGGCGGCTTATTTGTAGCGTCAAAGTAAAGGGCGTCTACAAATGGCAGTTCTGCAATTTTGTGAACGATTGTTTCAAGCAAATCTTTTGGCAGCATTGCAAAGCGGGCTGTCATAACGTCTTCTGAAATTACAGGACGCAGTACAAAAGTTGCATGGTCTGCGCTGCTTGCGTATGGCAGGTCGATTGTGAGGTGCTGGAAGATTTTGTCATACCAGCCACTCTTGTGGAGTTCTGTAAGAACAATGTTGTCTACTTCACGGAGCTGGTCGAGACGGCGGCGGTCACAGTAGCCTTCCTGAATCTTCAGGTCGCTGTCTGCAATACCTGGCTTCTGATACAACTTAATACAAGTGCGGTTAATATATTTTGCAGCATTTGTGATTGTTGAAGAACATGCTTCGATTTTTTCGCGCTTATCAGGGAAGTGGTAGAAACCGTTTCCTTCATCAGAAAATGTCAAAAGTGCTGGGAAACGATAAGTTCTGAAATCTCCCTGAACACCTACAGAGCGAACAGGAAGTACACTGCGCTTCAAACCTGCCTGACATTTTTCACAGAACATATCTAACTTAATTTCATCAAGTTCTTTCTGTGCGAGAGGAAGTTCTTCTTCATTCTTTGCATCCGGCTTGCCATCATTACAAAGCACGTTGATAGAAAGTCCAGGACCCGGGAATGGATGACGCATAACAAGTTCATCAGAAAGTCCAAGCTTCTTACCGATTGCGCGAACTTCATCTTTATAAAGATCGCGGATAGGCTCAATAATCAGTCCCTTAGCAATAAGTTCCTGAATACCAGCAACGCGGTTATGATGAGTTTTGATTGTATGAGAGTTCTTTGTTCCACCCGATTCAATAATATCCGGATAGAGTGTTCCCTGAGCGAGAAGCCAGCTGTCATCAAGATTCTGGCGGGCTGTTACTTCGTTACGAACTGTAATAAAGTTTTCACCAACAGCCATTCGTTTTTTCTGAGGATCTGTAAGTCCTGCAATTGCTTTGAGGAAGCTCTCGCTTGCATCTTCTACGATGAAGTTTGTAAAGCCGAACTTGCGGTAAGCTTCTGCAACGTTGTGGCTTTCGTTTTTACGCATAAAGCCGTTATCAATATGAAGTCCAAGAACGCGGTCCTGGCCGAGTGCTTTATTCAAAAGAGCAAAGGTGATTGTTGAGTCTACGCCGCCGCTGAGGAAGAGAAGAACGTTTCGTCCGTCTGCATCCTTTTTAATATTTTCAAGAATGATATTTAATACTGTGTCCTGATCCCAGTTTTTCTGCATGCCGCAGAAATCTGCAAAGTTCTGGAAAATCTGATTTCCACAAGGAGTGTCTTTTACTTCACAGTGGAACTGAAGTGAAAAACGTTTTTTAGCAAGATTCTGAGTTGCGGCAAAAGGACAGTCCTTTGTGTTACCGACCATTTCAAAACCATCACCCATCTGGAAAACTGTATCCTGATGGCTCATCCAAACCTGCTGTTCACCTTCAATGCCTTTGAAAAGCGGACACTTGCTGTCAGCTCCACCAACACCGTCTGCAAAACGAAGAGTAGCAAAACCGAACTCGCCAACTTCACCTTTTCCAACTTTTCCGTTATAGCCAAGCTGAACAATGTAGTGACCGTAGCAAAGTCCAAGAACAGGAATATCAAGATTTAAGATTTCAGAATTGAATTCCGGGATTTTTTCATCATAAACTGAAGAAGGACCTCCGGAAAAAACAATACCCTTCGCATTCTCGAAGGCCTCAAGACCAGCAGAAGGAAGGGCAATTTCAGAATAGTAGCCAAGCATACGGAAACGCTTAGCAATCAAATGCGCATACTGCGAACCAAAATCTAATACAACAATCTTTTCACGTGACATAGACAGATTATATCGAGTTTACACGTGAATTGGAATATGTATACGACAGCAATTCTATGTGCTATAATTTTATGTATGGAAGAAAAGTTTATAAAATGGTTCATCAAAGAGATTCCCATTCTTACTGAGAAAGGAATCATTTCGGCTCAGGTTGCGCACAGTCTGAATGAATATTATATCAATAAACTGGCAGAACTCGAAAAACCATCTGCCCCTAAAACAGAGGCCGCACCTCCACAAAATCTTGATCCTGCATTTTCAGAACTTACCACCATTCAAACACCATCAAAAAAATCAGAGCAAGTTACTGCGCCAGTTCATTCCCCAGCCCCAGCTCGTGCAAAGAAAATATCAAAACTGTCTGTTTCTGTAATCCTTACAATAATTGCAAGTGTTTTAATTTCCTTTGGAATCATCTCACTTATTGCCTACAACTGGGCTGCAATTCCACGTATGGCAAAAGCTGTAACGGCAATTCTTCTTTTAGCCGGAGCACAAATTGCAGGAATAATTCTTCTGAAAACCGGAAAAGCCTCAGTCTTAAAAGTCCGCGAAAGTTACTCTCTGTTCTGGGCGCTTTTATTCGGTTCAATGGTTGCCTTTGTTTCCCAGATATTTAAGTTTCCGGGGGACAGTTCATCCTTTATGTTTGTGTGGACTCTTTCTACCATAATCATAACATTACTTTTTTCCGCATATACAACCTTCTACCTTTCTATGCTGTTTATCCTGATTTTTGGTTTTATTAGTATGGACAGCACTTCTGCAATACTACTGTATCCTCTTTTAGTTACCTTATACTTTGCCGCAAGAAAATCAAAGAAAAAAGTCATTCCGCTTTTAATTCTAGGCTTTGTATTTTATGTTATCCGCGTCAACCATATGTTCATCAACGGAAATATAAGGAACATGATTTTAGTTTTCTCATACGCTTCAATCGGCTACATTTTACTTCAGAAAAAAGATTCAGAAGTTCCGTATTCTTACATGGGAATAATAATCATTGCTTTAGCTTCCATTATATCAATTTACGTCTCAACTTTTCACATCACGGGTTATCGCCTTACGGACAAAAAATATGTAATCGCTATAAAAAGCATTGAACTTGGAATAATCGGATTAATTTCTACGGGCTTTTATGTGCAGGGAGTTGTCATTCCGTTTATAAAGAAAATCAGAAATAACGAAAAACTGAATTTTGAAAATCTGGTCTATCTGATTCCATTTATTCTCGGCCTGAACGCTCTGTTCCCAAAACAAACCGAGATTTTATTAACAGCCCCGCTTTCCGAGTGGTACAGAATCCTTATCTCTCCTTTCACCCTGATGGTTCTGTATACAATGACAATGTTTGTACTGTATTCAAAAAAGAAACATAAACTCAGCTGTTTTTTTCTGGCATTCCTTATCCTCCAGTTATTAAAAATAAATGAACTTTCAGTTTCTCTGTATTATTCGTTTACAATTATTACAATTTTCACAATCGCAGTTATTCTTTGGAAAAATGATTTTTCGGACACAGACGAATCTTCAGTTACTCTGATTACAACGCGGGTTCTCTCAGCAATACTGTTTTTTATTCCCGCATTCATGAGCCTTGTTCCGGATTCAAATTTCTATAAACTTTCAAAAGCACCGCTTATCGGTTTCTTCGCTTACACTCCGGCCGCAATTGCAGGAACTACACTTTTCGTTTTATATGCAAAGAAAAATCTGAAAAGCTTCCTCAAAAATCTTGATATAATCATCAATCTGATTTTTGGTGTAGTTTCCATTGCAGCCGCAAACGAGGCAGATAAAACCGCCATTGATTTAATAATCAGAATTTTTGCGGTCCTGAACTTTATGTATTATTCGGCCATCGCAATCAAAAAACAAGATTATAAATTGCTGCTAAATACCGGACTTTCCATAGCATTCTTTGTTTTGTCACTTATGAATCCGGAACACGGAACTTCGATTCTGTATCTTCTGTGTTTAATTCTGATTTTTACAACCGGAAGTTTCCTGTGGAAAAACAATTTCAACACAACAGCAGAGACAAAAAACTGCCTTATTCTTGTAAGAGTTGCTGCTGTAATAATTCTGTTTTCCACAATTCTTCTTGCCCGTAACACCGGGTCAATTCTATATAAGAATGAAGGTCTTGATCATTTCATTCTCTTTGGATTTGCACCTGTTGCAGTTTTCGGACTTCTTATGTGCGGTCTCTTTGCAAAAAAGAATTTCAAAGAATTCCTGTTGAACATCGACATCATCGTAAATACTCTGGTGACCGCAGTTATACTTTCTGTAGCTTATCTTTGTGATGAAAAAATCATACTGCTGATTCTGGAATTTATGATTGCCATAAATCTCATAACTTCATGCGTTTACATAATCAGATCCGGTCGTTACGAATATGCCTTCTATGCACTTTCTGCAGTTCTTTATTTTGTGATTTCATTTATATCACATGAGTTCTCAACAACCATCCTATATCTGATAAGTTCAATAATTCTCTTCACTTCCGGAGTTTTCCTATGGAGAGAAGACTTCAAGCTGAACGATACCAGTAAACAGATTTTATCGATTACACGAATTGTATCCGCCGTCTTCCTTCTTGGAACAACAATTCTTGCAAGATATCCAGAATCAATTCTCTTCGACAATACTGGAATTGAAACATACATTTTAATCTGTTTCACACCGGCTGCCATTTTCGGTCTCACACTTTACATTATTCTGGCAAAGAAAAATCTCAAACTGTTCCTGCAAAATCTGGATATCATCATAAACCTTATTTTCGCAACTGTAATTTTTGCCATCGCATTCATGTGCAAAGCTGAACCAATACAGTTGATTTCTGAAATCCTGATAATTTTGAATCTTATTGCAGCCTGTATTTTTATTCTGTTGTTCAGGAAAAATGAATATCTGTACTATCCTGCAATTTCTCTAATATACTTCTTTGTCTCTTATCTAAACACAGACGGAACAAATATTGCAGCTGGAGTCTTTTTCTTAATCTCTATAACAGCCGCAGTCATTCACTATTTTGCACAGACAAAAAACAGTTCTCCTGCAAAAGTAATTTATACAATCACAACAGGCATCGTACTCTTTTACGAAACATCACTGCGAAATGCCTGCGAAGGAAATCATAATCATATTGCAAAAAATTTCTTTATCATCAGCTGCATGATTATTATGGGAGCCACTGCCATTTACTATCTGATTCAGTTAATCAGAAATCGACATCTGTTTAACCCGGCTGTTTTTCTCACTCCAGCACTTGTAATAAGCCTCACCTTTATGGATGATAAATTTTCCGTACTGCTCACTTTCCCACTAGTTCTGCTTTTCTGTGTTTATTACTTTTATCTTGCCTATAAAAATAATTCGCTCAAGACAGCAAACCTCAGTACAGTATATTTCGGCCTCATGCTGATGATAAGATTCTTCTCATCAGGATATGGACTTAGTGTACAGGGAATCACTTTAATTTCTATGGGAGCAATTCTTCTGATTATGAATATCCTGATGACAAAAAGGAGAGAAAAAAATGAATAGAAAAAAGATTATCGCACTTTCAATTCTGATTGTTTTTCAGCTTTCGGTAATTGCCGTTATGTTTATAAAAGCCGCCGCAGTCAGAAGCTATGCAAAGAAAAATGATACAATTGTAAGAATCCGATGTACTGCGTACGATCCGTTCCATCCGCTCAAAGGCCGCTACGTACAGCTTAATCTGAATGATGATGATATTAAGGATGCAGAAAACAAAACCGGCTTTAAGCTTACGAATATCCAGAAAACAGCAGATGCATACTATCTGCAGGAAGAATATGCTCTGATTGTTGATTCCATGAACAACAATGATTTTAATGCACTCGAACCGGTGCTTGAATTATACATCGGAAAGAACGGCTCCATTATTCAAAAAGAACTTTACGTCCATCATAACGGCGCCGAACTTCCGATAGAACAGTATATAAAAGACTATGCGCTGTAGTTCAAAACCTGCTCAGTGATTAAAGGAATAAGCTGCTTTTTACGGCTAACCACATCCTGCAGGTAATAAACACCGTCGTCCAGTTTCGGGAATGTAATAAACTGAACGAACTTTGGATCACAGTCAATCAAAAGTACACTCGACAATTTCGTAATATCAGTAACAAGCAGACACGCAAAAAGGCCTTTGTTTGCACGACGTTCAACCGCGAGCTCTTCCATAAACTCAGCCTTACGGTCCAAAATTTCCTGAGGGTTTCCAACTTCAATCTGACTTGCAGTATATGTAAGTTTACCCTCTGAATATTCTTTCATATCCTGATGGATAATTTCTCCGGCAGGTCTTCCGCCAACCTTACTTCCTGCCATAAGAATCTCGTTTCCAAGTTCCTTAATGTCGAGGTCTGTAATGCTTGAAAGATATTCTGCCATATCGCGGTCTGTATCTGTTACAGTAGCCGACTGCAAAATCAAAGTATCAGACAAAATACCACACAGCAGCAGAGAAGCCACATCTTTAGGAATAGGGATTCTGTATTCTTTATAAAGTCCTGCAATCTGTGTTGAAGTTGAACCAACCGGACGGTTAATAAAAGTAATTGGATTTTTAGTCGGAATTGAACCGATACGGTGATGGTCAATTACTTCCTGAATCTTATAATGCTCAATGCCTTCAACCGCCTGCGTGATTTCATTATGGTCTACAAGAATAACTTCTACATTCGGTTCCTTCATCAAATCGTGTTCAGAAATCATTCCTATAACTTTATTTTCATCATCAACAACAGGAAGATACTTACAGTGAGCATTTTTCAGAATTTCCTTAATCTTAGAAATTGTATCATTTGCATGAACAGTAATAATCTCCTTATCACCCATAGCAGAAACAGGCATAGAGTAAGCAATGAGCATGGAAGTTGGAGATGTTGAATAAGGGCTCACAATTACAGAAACACCGTTTGCTTCTGCAAGTTCGCGGAGCTTTTTATCAATTACACAGTTTGAAGTTGTGATAAGCAGCTTAACCTTATGCTCAATACAGATGCGCTGGATGTCTTCGCGGTCAGAAGAAATAACAACAATGTCTTCACTGGCATGCGCTTCAAGACGTTTTTCAAAACTTTCTGTAGAAGAAGATCCAACGTGAATTGAAGCATTGAAGTTTTTATCTGCATCACCTGAAATATAAATCGGCTGTGCGTTTAAAGTTTTCTGAATCAAACTGATGCTTGTAGAAAAACGATGTTTCTTTTCCGGATTAAGAATTGTAAGAACACCTTTTGCAAAACCAGAATAATGCAGAAGTGACTGATAACGGCCTTCTCCATCAACAACCGGCAATACACGGGTTTCAGTTTTTTCCATACGTGCAATTGCTTCCCAGACAGAAACATCAGCAGTAACAGTTTCAACCTTATCCTGCATAAAATATTTTACCTTTGGAACAAGGTCAGGAAGATATTCAGGACGCTGAATGCCGAATTTTTCAAATATATATGCGGTCTGAGGATTCAAGTGACCGGCACGGGCAGCCTTATATTCAGAATAGCCCAGGAGATTTTTCAGAGTTGCATAACCGACAGCCGAAACTACAGCATCGGTATCAGGATTTCTATGTCCAATAATATAAACTGTTTTGTCCATAAGATAATAATATCAAAAAGAATGATGAGGGGAAATAGGCATTCTGAAAACTTAATCCAGACATATTATAGACTTATTATGACCTAAGTGTTTGATATTTCCTAACAAAACATTTATACTTAACGGTATTATGAAAACATTTAAATACGAAACTCATCTCCATACAAGTGAAGCAAGCGCCTGTGGTTCTTCCAAAGGTGCAGAATATATTTCAGTTTATAAGAAACTGGGCTATGATGGTATTTTTGTTACCGACCACTTTTTCGGTGGAAATACAGCAGTTTCTTTTGAACTGGACTGGCATACAAGAATTGAACAGTATTGTGCCGGCTACGAAAATGCTCTCGCTGAAGCAAAGAGACAAAATGCTGCCGACGGCGGTAATTTCAAGGTTTTCTTTGGAATTGAGCAGACTTTTTCCGGAGATGACTATCTGATTTACGGACTGGATAAAAACTGGCTTTTTGATCATCCGGAAATTGAAACAATGAATCACCGCGAACTTTTTGATGCCGTAAACCGCGAAGGCGGTCTTATGATTCAGGCACATCCATTCAGACTCCGCGGCTATATCAATGCAATTCACATTCATCCGCGCGAGATTCACGGAGTTGAAGTCTACAACGGCGGAAATACTCCGGATCAGAACGTGCTGGCTCTTGCCTATGCAAAAACCTACGATTTCCCTATGACCAGCGGTTCAGATATTCACAACATTGCTTTTGCACAGGAAGAAAAAACTGAAGGCACAATGGCAGTCGGCGGAATGGAGTTTGATACCCCGCTGAATTCATTGGAAGACTATATAGTAAGAATCAAGAACAAAGAAGGAAAGGTTATCTGTTAATATGAAAGAGAAATTTGATGTAACACCAGAACTTTTAAAAGAGAATTTTATTGAAGTGTATCAGGCTGCAGAAGCTGGACGCGATACTAATGAAGAAATCCGTATGTTCGCTTCTCCTGCCCGCATCAATATAATTGGTGAACACATTGATTACAACGGAGGCTTTGTATTCCCGGCCGCCATCGACCGTTATCTTTACTGTGCTATCCGCAAACGTACAGACACAAAAATCATCTATAATGATTTATTTTTCCCAGGAACTTATACTTTTGATGTTAATGATGATTTTAAATTTGATAAGGCAAATGACTACGCAAACTTTTTGAACGGAATCTTAAGCTGCATGAAAAAACGCGGACTTACCTTCCCTTGTGGTTTTGAAGTTCTTGTTGCAAGTAATGTTCCTAGTGCAGGTGGAATTTCATCTTCATCTGCTCTTGAATGCGGATTTGCCTGGGCTGTAAGTGAAACATTCGGATTCAATATCAGCCGTAAAGACATTGCACTCATGGGTCAGCAGAGTGAACATGAATTTATGAATGTAAACTGCGGAATTATGGATCAGTACATCATCGCAACAGGAAAAAAAGATACAGCAGAACTTCTTGATTGTGCAAAAATTGAACATGAATATGTTCCTCTTAATCTTGGAGACTATCGCTTTGTTGTCATGAACACAAAGAAGCAGCGTAAACTTGCTGATTCAAAATACAACGAAAGACGCTCTCAGTGCGAAGAAGGACTTGCCGCATTACAGGCTGCAGGTCTTAATGTACCAGACCTCTGCAGTATTACACCAGACGTTTTTGCAACTGCAGGCTCAGCTATTAAAGATGAAGTAATTTACCGCCGCGTACGCCACTGCGTTACAGAAAACGACAGAGTACTCCGCGCTGTTGCTGCGCTCCGCGCCGACAAGCTGGAAGAACTCGGTCAATTGCTCTATGAATCACACAACTCGCTTCGCGATGACTACGAGGTTACAGGTATTGAGCTGGACACTCTCGTTGAAGTAGCCAGCAAACAACCTGGTTGTATCGGAGCCCGTATGACAGGAGCCGGTTTTGGTGGGTGTGCAATAGCACTCGTTCATAAAGACTGTACAGAAGATTTTATAAAAAATGTACAGGCAGGCTACAGTAAAGTGGTAGGCTACGAAGGAGGATTCTTTGCCTGTTCAAGCGGAGATGGAGTCCGCGAGATATAAATACTATTAACAGACTATGAGAGATTCAACTTTTTCCAAGCAACTCGCATTAATTTTGGGATATTTTGGAATATCTGCAAATTTTGGAGGTTCTGTAGTTTCTTTAATTACAGGATTTACTAAGATATCAAAAGCAGAAAATTTCATTATTTCAGCAGGAGTTTGTTTCTTTTGTACGTTTATTCTTATTGGAATCTTTTACTATTTATGCTTCAAAAAGAAACGATATGCGAAATTTAATGCAGTTGCCATCACCTTTTCGGGTTTTGTTTCTTTCACCGCGATGTACATTGCAACCGGAAATTTTATATGTGGCTTTCCATATTACATGATGATTATTCCTATCTATTATGGTTTTTCGGTTCCTATCAATAAATTAAGCCACGCACTGCCTGTTTCAAACTTAATATATTACAATCTGCTTTTTGTTCTAACCTTTAAAGCTCCTTATTTCCCCGGCAGAGCAAACATGCCAAATCTTAGCCTGCTTCAAACCAGTGCCGCATTTACTGCAACTTATATCTTCCTTTTCTATGTTTGTTATCTTGTTTCGAAACAGTTTATTCAACAGAATGCAGAACTTGAAGAATCCGAAAAACGCTATAAAGAGCTTTCCTCAAGAGATGATTTAACAGGACTTTATAACCGCCGTTCACTCGACAATCGTGCTGAGCAGGGTTTTAGCTGTGCCATTATTTATGACATTGATTTTTTTAAGAATATAAACGATACCTATGGCCATCAGATTGGCGATGAAGCTTTAATAATGCTTTCTAATATCGTATTAAAATACTGTTCGAATGAATTTGAACTTTACCGTTATGGCGGAGAAGAATTCGTAATTCTTTCCAGACTTCCAGATAACGTAACATTGGAATTATTCAAACATGTTATGAATGATGTAAGGATGCATTTTATTGTAAAAGGAAATCCTGTTACAATCTCAGCTGGAATTGCTTCCTTCTGCAAAGATTACAACAGGACTCTTAAAATAGCCGATGAAAATCTATACCTCGCCAAAACTGATGGTAGAAATAAGATTTATATGAATGGCGAGGAAGTTTATTAAAGTGTCGGATACTTTTCGAAGTATGCCTTTGTCTCTTTAGCAACTACTCCACTAAGAACGATAAGTGCAATACAGTTAGGAATTGCCATCAATCCGTTGAAGATATCAGCAATTGTAAATACTGCATTAACAGTGAAGTATGGTCCGATAGCAACTGCAAGAATGTAGAGCCAGCGGTAAGCCTTTACAGGTCCCATCTTTCCCTTTGTAAGATATTCAAGACATTTTTCTGAGTAGTAGTCCCATCCAAGAATTGTTGTGAAAGCAAAGAATGCAAGACAGAGCATAAGAAGGAACTGAACAGAATGTCCGTCACCACCAAGTACCTTTGAGAAAGCAGCAGCAGTAAGAACAGCACCCTGAGCACCAGCATTCCATTCTGCAACACCACCAATGATATCACCATAGAAAGCAATTACAATTGCCAGACCAGTCATTGTACAGATGATAAGTGTATCAATGATTGTACCTGTCATGTTTACAAGTCCCTGCTCTACAGGCTCGTTTGTCTGAACAGCAGAAGCTGCGATTGGTGCAGAACCAAGACCAGCCTCGTTAGAGAAGATACCGCGTGCAATACCCTTCTGCATAGAATCTGTAATCTGCTTGAATACGAATCCCATAGCTCCGGCACCTACAGCCTTCCATCCGAATGCGCTCTTGAAAATCAAAGCAAAAGCTCCAGGAATCTTCATTGCGTTCATGATGAGGATTGAGAGTCCAAGGAATACATAAATAACAGCCATTGCAGGAACAACTTTTTCTGCAACTTTTGAAATACGCTTAATACCACCAATTACAACGAGAGCTGTACAGATTGTTACAACTGCACCGGCAATTACAGTTGCCCATGTGTAACTGTGCTCACCAATTGAGAAAGCGATATTTGTGCTGTTAGGGTCAAATGCGTTGTTAACTGCAGAAGTGATACCGTTAATCTGAGTCATTGTACCAATACCCATGATACCGGCAAGTGCTCCGAATACTGCAAAGAGAACTGCAAGCCACTTCCACTTAGGGCCCATACCTTTTTCGATTGTATAGAAAGGTCCACCAAGAACGTGTCCATCTGGGCTTACTTCACGATATTTAATAGCAAGCATACATTCTGCATATTTTGTAGCAGTACCGAGAATAGCGGCAATCCACATCCAGAAGAGAGCACCTGGACCACCAGCTACAAGCGCTGTTGCTACACCGACAATATTACCGGTACCAATTGTTGCTGAAAGTGCTGTACAGAGGGCTGCAAAGCCTGAAAGCTCACCTTTACCTTCATTTTCCTTAAAGATTGATCTGAAGGCACGACCAAACTTTGTGAACTGAATGCCACGTGCACGGATTGTCAGGATAAGACCTGTGGCAAGAATAAGGACGATTGTAGGGATTCCCCACACGATTCCATCAATGGAATCAAGAACTGAACTGAAAGTCATTTTTCCACCTTTTAGAAAATAATGTTATACCTTTGAAAACATCCGGGTGCACTGGCTGAATGACATAACAGACTTTGCAGCCACCGAAAGTTTCCTACTATATTATATCGGATTTTTTGTTTCTATTCATCAATACAAAGGGCGAAATCATACTAATTTTTTATAGAATTTGACAATTTACGAATTTTTCAACAATATACAATGCAATTATGGCACAGAATAAGAATCGAGGCGCTTTGCCGATGCTCAAACTAACACTGCCTATCGCAATGGAGCAGTTTTTCAGAATTTTAGTTTCTTCTGTTGATACAATGATGCTCAGTTCTTACAGCAATGAAGCAGTTGCTGCTGTAGGTCTTGTTTCTCAGTATGTATTCTTCCTTACAATTATTTTTTCAGTAATTGGAACAGGTTGTTCAATTGTTCTTGCACAGTATCTTGGTGCAGAAAAATCAAATGATGAATTAAATCACATTGCCCAGGCTGGTGCAATCATGGTTTTCTTTATCTCACTCCTGCTTACAGCCCTTGTTATTTTTGGAACAGGATGGCTCCTTGGACGCTATCAGCTTGAAGAATCAGTACGCCATTATGCATGGCAGTACTTTGTAATTTATGGCGGCTGCTGCTGTTTCTTTAATGCATTCAGTCTTCTTCAGGGAGCAATTCTCCGCAGCTACGGCTACACAACAGAAGCAATGATTGTTTCTATAGCTGCAAACCTTACAAATGTCCTTGGTAATGCACTTTCACTTTACGGCTGGTTCGGACTTCCTGTTCTCGGTGTTCCTGGTGTTGCAGGTGCTTCAGGTCTTGCAATGGTTGTTTCCTGCATCCTTTTCTTCTTCTTTATCCGCCGTCGCCGCGATGTAATTTTCCACATACACGGAATTACAAAAGTTCCACGCGAAGCCTTTAAGCTTGTTTTGAAAGTAGGTGTTCCAACAGCAGGAGAAAGCCTTTCTTACAACGTAAGCCAGATTACAGTTATGGCAATGATTTCTACTCTTGGAACTTATGCCATGTCTGCCCAGGTTTACACAATGACAATTCTGCGCTTTGTATTTGTAGCAGCCATAGCTATTGGCCAGGCAACTCAGATTAAGTCAGGATACTTTGTTGGTGCTCATCAGAATGATGTTGTATACAAAAAGGTTTTCCGTTATCAGCTCGTAGCAACAGCCTGTTCAATGATAATGATTGTAATAGTCAATCTGATAAAGAATCCTGTAATCGGTATTTTCACCAAAATCCCGGAAGTTCACGCACTTGTAAGCACACTTCTTCTTTACTCAGCTTATATTGAATTTGGCCGCTCGCTGAATCTGATTTATATCGGCGGACTCAAAGGTTCTGGAGACGTACGATTCCCGGTATTATACGGAATCTTCTCTAACTGGACAGTTCAGGTTCTCTTAAGCTATATTCTTGGAATTAAATGTGGCCTTGGACTCGTAGGCTTCTGGCTTGGAATTGGTACAGATGAAACAACCCGCGGTCTCGTAATGCTCTGGAGATGGAAGAGCCGCCGCTGGGAAAAACACCGGCTTGTAGAATAATGTAAAACGTTTTATGATGAAGCCTCTATGAAACTCTTCCAGAACGAACCAAAATTCTACAAAAGTGTTTTTGCACTCGCTTTACCTATTGCACTACAGAGTCTTATCAGTATCGGCGTAAACATGCTCGATACAATCATGGTCGGAAGCCTTGGAGAAAATGCGCTTTCGGCCACCTCTTTAGCAAACTCATTTATCAGTATCTATCATATCTTCTGTATGGGACTTGGAATGGGAGCTTCGGTTCTCGTTTCCCGCTACTGGGGAATGAAAAAAGCAGCTGATGGGCACGAAGAAGAAGCAGGCCGCGCACTAAAACAGACAGTCTGCCTTATGCTCCGTATTACCGTTGGTCTTGCAGCCCTTTTTGCAATTGCAACCTTAGCAATGCCAAGCCTTTTGATGAAAATGTACACCGGCGACGAAGAGATTATCCGCCTTGGAGATATCTATTTCCGCTGGTCTGTAATCACCTATTTCTTCCTTGGAACTTCCCTAGTTTCTACAATCGTACTTCGAAGCGTAGGACAAGTACGTCTGCCACTGTACGTTTCCATAGGTGCGTTTTTTGTAAACCTTGGCGCCAATTATGCATTTATTTTCGGAAAGTTCGGCGCACCCCGTATGGAAGTAGCCGGTGCTGCTCTTGGAACACTGATTGCCCGCCTTTTTGAAGCCACAATGATTCTGGGCTATCTTTTCTTTAAAGATAAAAACATCCAGTTCCGCCTGAGAGATCTCTTTATGAAAACAGGCTCTCTTCTTGGTGAATATATCAGAATCAGTATTCCGGTTCTTGTAAGCGACGCAATTCTTGCAATTGGAAATAACTCCGTTGCAATGGTTATCGGTCACCTTGGAGCAGCCTTTGTAGCAGCAAACGCAATAACAAGCGTTACCCAGCAGCTCAGCACAGTTGTAATTCAGGGAGTATCTCAGGCCGGTGCCATCGTTACAGGTCAGACACTCGGTCTCGGCGACAAAAAGAAAACCATGCAGCAGGGCTGGATGTTCCTCGGCCTCGGTTTTGCACTCGGAGCCCTTTCAGCAATCTTTATCATGGCAGTAAGCAAGCCGATAATTTCCACCTACAATGTCAGTGAAGAAACAGTAAACATTGCAGGCCAGCTCATGGCAGCAATCAGCTTAATCATAATCTTCCGCGCAACAAACAGCATCATGACAAAAGGAGTCCTCCGTGGTGGCGGCGACACAAAAATGCTCATGCTCGCCGACAACGTCTTTTTGTGGGTCCTTTCAATTCCTCTTGGCTGCCTCGCCGGCTTTGTCTTCCACTGGCCAGCCTTCTGGATTTACGTCGCCCTCAAAGCCGATGATATCGTAAAAACCTTCTGGTGCGTCATCCGCCTTCGCAGCGAAAAATGGATTAAGAAAATAAGCACAGGAAATAAATCTGTAAAATAAATATGAAGGGGGAAGCCTCCCCCTCGGCCGCACTTCGTTGCGGCCTCCCCTCTCTCCTAAGGGGGACACCCCCTTAAAATCCCCCGCTTATTACTCCTCATATTTTTCAATTAAAATAGAGTAATGTTATATTATTTTCCGTTAAACGTTTTACTATTAAATCAGGAGATTATAAAATGTCAAAAAAAGCTAGAATCACAATTCATCCAAAATTCACTATAGGTGAGATTTCTCCTCGCCTTTTTTCTGCATTCCTGGAACCAATCGGAACCATGGTAAATGGTACAATGTATAATCCAAAACATCCAACTGCAGACTCTCAGGGGTTCCGTACAGACTTTATAAATGCCCTTAAGGAAACAGGACTTCCTGCTGTACGCATGCCGGGCGGTAACTTTGTTTCTGCATGGCAGTGGAAAGACTCAATTGGTCCAATGGAAGGCCGCAAGGCTCATCTCGACCCGGCATGGCATCAGTATATTCCAAATGATGTCGGTCATGACGAATATCTTCAGTGGGCAGAAAAAGTTGGAACAGCTCCAATTTATACCGTAAACCTTGGAACCGGAACATTGCAGGATGCAATGGACTGCATTGAATATACAAATCACGAAGGCGGAACTTACTGGTCAGACCTTCGCCGTAAATACGGCCACGAAAAGCCTTACGGTGTCAAAACCTGGTGTCTTGGAAACGAAATGGACGGACACTGGCAGCTCGGCTCATGGGAAAAGAATCCTACCGGTTACGGAACTCTCTGCCACGAAACCTCAAAGGCTATGAAGTGGATTGATGAAACCATCGAAACTGTAGTATGCGGTTCTTCAGCTTCATTTATGGACCACTATCCTGAATGGGAAGCAAAGGTTATGGACCAGTGCTACGACACAGTAGACTATCTTGCCCTTCATCACTATCACATTGCAAAGCCGGGCGACACACTTTCACTGCTTGGAGGCTCTCTCTATTACGAAGATTTTATCAATACAGAAGCTGCAATGCTCGACTACATTCAGGCAAAACACCGTTCACCACGAAAAGTACATATTTCTTTTGATGAATACGGCGCATTCCCTCGTCCTTTCAGCGAACTGAATCCGGGTTATGGCCCATACAACATGGCACGCGTTCATTACAAGTTTGATCCGGAACGAAAATATGTTCGTCACGACCCGGACAATATGCCGGAACGCGAATTCCCTGGTGGAGATATGATGAAACTCCTCAGCATGACTTCAATTCAGCTTGCACTCCTTCGTCACGCAGACCGTGTAAAAATCGGCTGTATGACCGGCGGACTTAATGCTCTTGCAACAGCAAATCATGATCATGTTTGGAAGGCAGCAACACACCATGCTTTCCGACAGTTGATTGATTACGCACGAGGAACCTCACTTCAGACTATAGTTGATTCAGAAACCTTTGATATGCCGGGCTATGCAATTGATGACACATCTCAGTACACAGGTAAGAACAATGTAAACTATATAGACAGCGCCTGTACATGGGATGAAAAACAGGGCCGCCTCGCAGTCTTTGTTATCAACCGCAACGAAACTGAAGAATATCCGCTCGACCTTGATGTACGTGGATTCGAAGGCTTTAAGAGCTGTACAAATTACGAAATGTTCAGCAAAGACTTTGAAGCCAAGAGCAGTTTTGGTAACGACTGGAAGGCTCCAGAATCATGCAGCGTAAAAACTGAAAATGGAATTGAATCTCTCAAGGTCAAACCACTTTCCTGGAATGTAATTATTTTTGAAAAATAAAAAATAAAACTTTCGCGACAGCATTTTATGCCTTATAATTTTTACATATATTAAAAATTGTGAGGCTAAAAATGTACCTGACTTACACTGTATACGCGCTGATAGTTGCGCTGTTTATCTGGGGCGGAAAATTCGCCGGTTTCAAAAAAGAACAATTTCATGAAGATTCTTCTTCTCTGGATTCCATGAAATCACTGCGCGGCTTTGCTGCCATTGGAGTAATACTCCATCACATTTCACAGGAGAATGGATTCCAGCAGGCTGGAGGCTATGGAAAAGCTGGAGAACTCAGCATATTCGTAAATGCCGGGTTCCTCTTTGTTGCAATCTTCTTTTTCTGTTCAGGTTATGGTCTTATCAAAAGTCTTGAAACAAAACCTGATTATCTGAACGGCTTTATGAAGAAACGAGTCTTAAAAGCACTCGTAATACCATATTACGTCAGCATTTTGATTTACGGAATTCTTCGTGCAGCCAGCGGTGAACGTTTTGCTCCAGTACAGTGGATTACAAATATCATTGGTGTTTCAATGATGAATCCATACGCATGGTACCCTATCATTGCAGCCATACTTTATACAGTCTTCTATCTGTTCTTTAAGCATATTAAAAACCGTAAAGTTTGTTATATTCTTATGGCAGCAGTAATTCTGCTTTTAGGAATGATATTCTGTATCAACGGACATTTCGCCTGGTGGGCAGGTCCTAAAAACTGGTGGCTTTCCCCATCAAGTCCATTGTATAAAAAATGGTGGGCACAGCAGCAGGTCTGGTGGATTTCCGGCGAATGGTGGATCAATTCCTGCCCTGCTCTTTTAATTGGTATGCTTTTTGCCCGCTATGAAGAAAATATCCGCGCATGGTTCAAAAAGTTCTACTGGGGCAAGTTAGTACTTGTACTCGTAATTACTTTTGCAACATTTGTTCTTTCCGATTTCGGCCAGATGAAATTCGGCTGGTGGTCTGAATACAGTGGAAATGGTCCAGATATCGGAAACAAAATAATCACTTATTTCTTTGTAATTCCTTACAGCATGATGTTCCCTGTTATGCTTTATACAATCATGCTTAAATACAAGGTATCAAATCCAATAAGCAGATTCTTTGGAAAGTATTCGCTTGAAACTTATATGATGAATCTGATTCCTTTAACAGCCTTCAGATTCCTGCTCTATAAGTATGGAGGAGTTCCAGTTTACAAAACCGGCCACTATAATCTTGCAATCTACTTTGCAGCCGTATTTGCTGGAACAATTCTTTTGGGAATGCTTTATAAACTTTTGTGTGGACTAATTCAAAAGAAGATTTAGAGATACTTAAATAACAGATATCCAATAGCGAAGCCGGCAGGAATAGCGAGAAGAAGCAGGAAGCCTTTTAGAACTGGATTCATTTTTTTGTTTTCAGTTGAGGCATCAAGTTTTACCTCATAAAGAGTCTTGTCGGTTTCGTCTTTAATTTTGATTTTTCTGTTCTCTGGCATATTATCCCCGCTGTCACCCTGAACCTTCGCAGCACAGCTGCGAAGGTTCAGGGGCCTAATAAATAATATAAATCAGAAACGAGGATATTTCAACGGTTCTTTTACGTATTTTCAATTACATTTCGTGAACGAATTCATACAATTCAAGAACGTCTTTATAGAAAACACCATAAACATACTGTACAATTACAACATTCTTTTTGGGAGAAAACTATGAAAGAAAAAAAGTCTAAATCAAGAATCAACGCAGTGCAGAATAATTTCTATGCACTGCGCCTCGTCTGGCAAATGTGTCCCGGGCCTGTAATTCACATGGCGATTGCAAGACTTCTGTCTTATTTCGGCTGGCTGTTTTACAGTGCATTCTTTATGAGATACGTTATCAATGCACTCCAGTCTGGTGAGACCTTTAAATCAATTATGATTTTCATTGGAATCACAGTTGCTGTTTTTGCAACGATGGCTCTCTACAACAGTTTTATCCAGGGATATGTTGCACCATTAGCAAACACATCATTGAATAAGCAGCTTTATCAGAAACTGTTTAAGAAATCACGTAATGTTGAACTTGAATGTTTTGAGAACTCAGAGTTCTATGACAAATATACGCTTGCAATGAAAAACGCAGACACCCGGCTTTACGACACTGTAGATCAGCTGTTCGGAGTTCTGTTCGGTTTCTTTGCCAGTATTTTTGCCTTTATTTTTATGTTCCAGGTAGATAAGCTTTCAGTTGCTTTTATCCTCTTTCCAATAATCGGTAACTTCTACTTCCGCCGCCTGATAAACCACCTTGAATATAAGAGACAGACAGACATGGCTCCTCATAACCGCCGCATAGATTACATCAACCGTGTTATGTATCTGAAAGATTATGCAAAGGAAATCCGCCTTACAAAAATCTTCAATCTTCTTAAGCGTCAGTATACAGAAGCCATTACAGGAGTTGCAGATGTTTGTAAAAAATACATCAACAAATCTGTATGCTTTCACTGGTTCTGGGTTATGTTTACCTTCTCTTTTATTTTTGAAGGTCTTTTGATTTACGGAGCCTACAAAACTCTGGTAAAGGAAACAATGACTCTTGCACAGCTCGCCGTAATTACAAGCATGATGGTTTCAACAACCTGGATTCTGATTGGTTTTACAGATTCAGTAACAGCCAGTCTTAAGAACGGACTTTTTGTTGATTACCTCAAATCATTCCTGGAATACGAAGAAAAGATCCCGGAAGATTATGATGGAGCAGATCCTGGAACTAAAATAGAATCAATTGAATTCAGAAATGTTGGATTTGGATATAAGGATATTCCTGTTCTTAAAAATCTTAACATGAAGTTTGAAGGAACAAAAACATATGCGCTGGTAGGCCATAATGGAGCCGGTAAATCTACAATCATAAAATTGCTTCTCCGTTTTTATGATCCTACAGAAGGCGAAATCCTTTTGAACGGCCGTAACATAAAGGAATTCAATCTTCAAAAATACCGCGCTCTTTTTGCGACAGCCTTCCAGGACAACAGAATGTTCTCTATGAGTGTTGCAGACAATGTAACTCTCGGTGAAGACATTGCCGCAGAAGAACGTGAAAAAATTGTAAACGAGTCACTTCAGCTTTCAGGTGTTTATGAAAAAGTTATGAGTCTTCCTAAGGGAATCAATACTACCCTCACCCGTGAGTTTGATGATGAAGGTGCAGTTCTTTCTGGTGGTGAATTCCAGAAAATCGTTGTTTCACGTGCCTTTGCACGACGCTGTCCTATTAAGGTTTTTGATGAACCTTCAAGCGCACTTGACCCGATTGCAGAATATAAGCTTTTTGACAATATCTTAAAAGCCTGCAAGGAAAACATGCTTCTGTTTATTTCTCACCGGCTTTCTTCGGTTCAGAATGCAGACCATGTATTCCTTCTGGAAAACGGTCAGGTTCTTGAAGAAGGAACTCACCGCGAACTTATGGACAAGCAGGGCCTTTATGCAGATATGTATCAGAAACAGGCCGAAAACTATCTTGCCGACAAAACTAAACAAACGGAGGGTATCTGGGCATGAGTAAGAAATTAAGACCACATATATACGGACCAGAGTTTAAAGAGTCAGAAAACGTTCAAAAAAATAAGTCCCGAAGTTCTGTCTGGAAAAATCAGGTTTTCCTATGGAAGCTCTGTTTTAAGACCTGTCCAGGCTTTATGATTTATCACCTTTACGACGCCTTCCGCTATCAGGGAATGATCTTCCTTGAGCATGTGCTTGGAATCCGTTACGTTCTGCGCTGTGCAGAATTCCATGAACCGTTTACAAAGGCACTTTTATACATTGGAATTATCCTTCTCATCAATATGATTCAGATTATTCCGGACGGCTTTTACTGCTACAGCTGGAAGTTTAAGTGCAGGCCGCGCCTCTATCGCGCCCTTAAAGAACAGATGTTCAAAAAGGCATCTGAGATTGACCTCTACTGTTACGATGATCCGGCCTACTACAACGACTTTGTTCTAAGTGTTTCGGAATCAGAAAATGCAATAGACCGCTTCCTTGATCTTTTGAATATGACGGTTCAGGCTCTTACAACACTGTTTACAACAGGAATCTTCTTCCTTGTACTTGACCCTATTGGTGTAGTTTTTGTTTTTGCCTCATTTATTCTGCGCTTCTTTGTTTCAAAGAGTTTGAATAAGGTAAACTACGAAAACCGTGTTGCCGTAAATCCTCATATTCGTAAACGCGATTATGTAAGCCGTGTTTTCTATCTTAAGGATTTTGCAAAAGAACTCCGTCTTCATCCTAATGCAGGAAAACAGCTCGAACAGGAATTTGCCGAAGCAGATGATGAAATTATCAAAGAGCACAAAAAGGTTGCCGGCAAACGAATCTGGTTCCAGTTCTTAAAGGATTATGGAGTTGGAGACTTTTTGATTGATGGTCTCTACATTACCTACCTTGTTTATAAGGCAGCTGTTCTTCATACTGTAAATTACAGTGATGCTGTAATCCTTTTCAACCGCACCGGAAGTTTGCGTGGTAGTATGGGAAAATTTGCGGATCTCGGACCAAAAGCACATGAAAACAGCATGTTCATAGACAAGATCCGTTCATTCCTGGCTTACGAACCTCGCCTTAAGGATGATGTTGGTGACGCTGTTCCAGAAGGAGCCGGAGAACTTTCTTTGAGCCATGTTACCTTCAAGTACTCAGAAACAGGCCGTACTGTTCTTGATGATATTTCCCTCACCGTAAAACCAGGCGAGCATATTGCCATCGTAGGTTATAACGGAGCTGGAAAAACAACACTCATCAAACTGCTGATGCGTCTTTATGATCCGACAAGCGGTACAATCACTTATCACGACAAAAATGTCGCAACTCTTTGTCCGCGCGAATATCACAAACGAATTGGTGTTGTTTTCCAGGATTATCAGATGTTCGGTGCAAACCTTGCAGAAAACGTTGTTATGGATAATATGACAAAAGAAGAGATTGAAGAAAAATCTCCTGTTATTACTCAAGCCTTAACATCTGCAGGTTTTGAACACAAACTCAATCATCTGCCAGACCGTCTCTTTACTCAGGTAACAACAGAATTTGATAAAAAGGGTGTTGATTTTTCTGGTGGTGAAAGTCAGAAGGTGGCTATTTCCCGCGCCTTCTACAAGAACGCCGACATCTTAATTATGGACGAGCCATCCAGTGCCCTCGACCCTATCGCCGAGTACGAACTGAATAAGGCAATGGAAACCGCGGCAAAAGGAAAAACCGTGTTCTATATTTCACACCGTCTTTCTACAACCCGCGACGCAGACCGCATCATCATGCTTGAACGCGGCCGCATTATAGAAGAGGGCACACACACAGAGCTCCTTTCTAAAAACGGCAAATACGCCGAAATGTGGAATGCACAGGCAGGTAAATATAATTAAATAATCAGGTTAAAATAGAAGAAGGGCTCTTTCGAGCCCTTCTTTTTAATTATTTATGATCCTGCAAATATTTTTTATATTCTTTTATATATTTGCTTTTTACTTTATCGTCATCCTTATTATCAGTAAGCCATTTTGTAAAATATGCATATCTCTCTGAAACATCTTCTGGAATAGAAATATATAAATCTTCCTGCTGTTTCTGGAGCCAGTTGAAATAGTTCAAACGAGTTATGTTCATATTATAAAATACACTCATAGGATCACTCCAAACCCATGGTGCATTTGAAGAATAACTATAATTATTCTTTGAAACTGATGTAGATTCTTCTGTTATTACAGCATACAAATAAGGAGATACAGATTCTCCTTTAAGCAAACATCCCAGAATTGTACATGAATTAAATACACCGCCAATAGAACCATAAGCTATAGTTACTACATTTTCATCGAAATCAGCTTCATCGCCGTCTTTATAAATAAGCAGCCAGTCACCTGTTTCTTCATTTCTAAACATTGACATTGTTTCATTTGAGAAACTTTCTGTCAGTTCATATCTATTTAATAATTTTTCAGTCTTTTTATTATTAAATAAATCGGTTGGATTCCACTTGTTCTCAGCGGCAAAACAGAAGGCTGCCATTAACATACAGCCTAATAATAAAAATGTTTTTTTCATTAAATAACTCCTTTTTTTTATTATTTTTAAATAACACTGATATAATTATACTCTGAATTTGACTGTTTTTCCACTTAGACTATATAAATTTTTATTTAATTAGATAGAAAACAGCTCCGTAAAATTCCTTATTTTTTGCCCCGATTTCAATCTCTAAGGCGTCTGCCAGAGTTTTTGCAATTGCTAAGCCTAGTCCAGAACCTCCGGCGGTTCTTGTGTGAGCCTCATCGGCCCTATAAAAACGCTCAAAAACATGTGGCAAGGCGGTTTCGGAAATACCAGGTCCATTATCGATTACTTCTATTATTGTTTTACCGTTTTCCAGTTTTTTAGCAGAAAGCTTGAGTTCACAGTCTTCTCCTGCAAACTTTATGCTGTTTGAAACAAACACTGTAATTATCTGATGAAGCATTTCAGGATCTGTCTGCATAAGCGGCAGCTCAGACTCACACGAGAGTTCAAAATGCACCCCTGGTGCCACAGCGGAAAACTCCTGCTCAATACGGGCAAAAAGTTCTTCTACATCAACTTCACTAACCTGAGGTTTTATTCTTCCACTTTCAATCCGCGAAATCTGCAGCAAATTATCTATAATCGCATGCATGGATTTTGCTTCATCCTTAATTGCATTTAAAGATTTTTCCAGCTGTTCGGGATTATCCTTTCCCCAGCGCAGTAAAAGATTTGCCTGACCGGAAATTACCGTAAGCGGCGTATTGAGTTCATGCGAAACATCACTTGAAAACTGTCTCTCTCTGTCAAAATCTGCTTTAATACGAAGGAACAGTTCATTAAAAGTTTTCGAAAGCTCATCTATTTCATCACCGCGCCCGCTCAAAGGCAACTGCCCGTCTAGATTCTCTGTGTTCATTGTACGCGCCGCACGGGTTATTTTTACTACAGGCTTAATCGTATTTTTTGTAAGGAATAAAAGCAGTAAAAAAGAAAGCAGCAATACCGGGAGCGACATCAGCAAAAGTGCAGAAGGCAGCTGTGGAAAGATTTTTGAAAAGGAATCGTTTTCAATATTTTCAGCCACGGCAATTATTATTTTTCTTTGAGCAAGCACATAGCTTTCTGCATAATAAATAATATCTAAATCTCCATCATAGAAAAAATCTTTTTCAAAATAATGAAGCGTCTTTCCCCTGGAATCCTTTAAGAGTGGAAGAAACGGATCGTTAGTTGCAATAACCTCTTCCGACTCAACATCGTAGGCAATGTAAGTAAGATAATACGGAAGCCCATCTGTGTGTAAAATTAAATCACCTTCTTCCGGCACACACGACTTTAACTCCTCATACAGCACAGCT
>JAEEGJ010008024.1_pt1 | contig 29490 bp, 25 predicted proteins | sample 8958761 | NCBI WGS metagenome assembly JAEEGJ01 (sample SAMN16246546, study PRJNA631951) | gut metagenome | biome: gut microbiome; feature: rumen; material: RS-attached | host: Bos | place: Iran: Karaj | collected 2018-10
TGACGGTCAGCGCTTCGGGGCGGTCGATGATCAGGTATCCGCCGCTCTTCAGCCAGACCTTGCGGGCACGCGCCTTTTCGATCTTGCTCTCGGCCTCGCAGCGCTCGAACAGCGCTTCGCTGTCCTTGAAGAGGATGCGGGCCTTGAGCTTCGGCGCCATGACCGACGCGATCTGACACAGCTGTTCATACGCGCTGCGGTCGTTGACGAACAGACGGTCCACGTCGCGCATCAGAAGGTCGCGCACCGTGCGGTACAGAAGGCTCTGTTCCTCGTGCAGCAGCTTCGGCGCGCGCATGGATTTCGCCTTCTTCTGGATCTCGCTGTACAAAAGCTGCAGGCTTTCGAGCTCCTCGACGAACGCTTCCTTGGTCCGGCCTGCGGACGCGGTGCGCACGATCACGCCCATGCCCTCGGGCTTGACCTCCTTGATGAGCTTGCGAAGCCTTGTGCGTTCCTCTTCCTTTTCGATGCGGCGGGACACGCCGACGTACTCGACGGTCGGCATCAGCACGAGCGACCGTCCGGCAAGCGTCAGATGCGTCGTAACGCGCGCGCCCTTGGTGCCGACCGGGTCCTTTGCAACCTGCACGACCACGTTCTGACCGGGCTTCAGAAGCTCGCTGATCTTGCGCGTTTCGGGGATCTTTTCGAGCTCGTCGTACGCGTCGCCGGGGGTGAACACGTCGCCCGCGTACAGAAACGCGTTCTTTTCGAGTCCGATGTCCACGAACGCCGCCTGCATGCCGGGCAGAACGTTCTGGACCTTGCCTAAATAGATGTTGCCGACGAGGCGTTCGCTCCCCTCCTGCTCCACGTAGAGCTCGACGGGGGTTCCGTCCTCGACGACCGCCACGCGCGTATTGAACGCGTTGGCGTCGACCAGTATTTCTTTATTCATATCAAAAACCTTTCCTTATGCAAGGCGCGGCAGCAGGTCCGATCCCGCAAAGAGGAGCGCGGTCCGATGCGCCGTGAAGCGCCCGACAAGCCCGAGCCGGAGAAAGAGCGCCCGCGCAAACGTCTCTGCGCGAAGGCCTCCGGCCGCCGTCAGCGTGCCCACGACGGCAACGGCAGCGATCCCGTCGGAAGCGGAAACTGCCTCTGCCTCTAAAACTTCCGGACGAATGTTTGCGGGTTTGACCCCGCTTTTCGTCTTCTTTTCCACGATCACCTCGGCGCTGTCCAGGATCGCGCGCACCGCGTCGTTCAGCGCGTCGAACGCAACGGGCGCGTCCGTGTACAGGGTAATCTCATAACGGGCGGCGACGAGCAGCTTGGAGAGCGTTTCCATGCCGTCGTCCGCCTCGAACGCGCGCACAAACCGCATGCCCACGGGCAGCGCGGCGTTCACCGTTTCCAAAAATGTGTCCGGCGTCACCGGTCGGTCGAGCCCGACCTCGATCCATTCGCCGTCGCTCGTGTAGCCGGTCGCGAGCGCCGTTGCAAAGCTGAGCTTCGGATGCGGGTTGAAGCCCTTTGAGAACGCAAGCGGCAGGTTCGCGCGGCGGAACGCGCGCTGCAGCGTGCGCTGCACGTCGAGGTGCGACGTGTAGCAAAGCTCCTTGGTCTTTTCAAACGCGGCAATAATCTTCACAGTGTTCTCCGAAGCATCCGTTGCAGCCCTGCCTGCAATCCTTTGTCGTGCGCGCCTCTTTCGCGCGCGTCCATTCGCGCCGCAGATACGATTCCTTCACCAGCGCGTCGACGGTCTCCCACGGCAGCGGTTCGCCGATCTCCCGCTCCCGGTGGGCATACTCGTCCATCGTCAGTCCGTTCGCCGCAAACGCCTGTTCCCACGCGTCCGGCCTGAAATGCTCCGCCCACGAATCGAAGCGGCAGCCGTTCCGGTACGCGTCGATCAGCACGTTCGTGAGCCGTCTGTCTCCGCGCGAGAACACGGCCTCCAGCACCGACAGCACGGAGGGATGGCAGTGCAGCTCCGCGCCGCGCACGCCCTTCAGCGCGGTCTTCAGAAGCTGCTGCTTGCGGACGATCTCCTCCTGCCGGTCCTGCGCGCACCACTGGAACGCGGTCCAGGGCTTGGGCACGAACGTGGACACGGACACCGTTACGCGAAAGCCCATGCCTCGCTTGTCCTTCGGCAGCCGGAAGAAGCAGTCCGACACCTTTTTCGCAAGCGCCGCAATGCCGACGATGTCCTCGTCCGTCTCGGTCGGCAGGCCGATCATGAAGTACAGCTTGACGCCGCACCAGCCCGCCGTGAACGCGTCGGTGACGGCGCGCAAGAGGTCGTCCTCGGTCACGTTCTTGTTGATGACGTCGCGCATGCGCTGCGTGCCCGCCTCCGGCGCAAACGTCAGCCCGCCCTTGCGGACCGTCTGCATCTTTTCAAGATCGTCCTTTAAAAGCGAGTCGATGCGAAGCGACGGCAGCGAGACCGAAACCTTGTTCTCCGCCATGTCGTCGATGATGCGCGGCAGAAGCGTATGCAGTCCGGAATAGTCGCCGGTCGACAGCGACAGCAGCGACACCTCGTCGTAGCCGGTGCAGCGGACAAGATCGCGCGTCTGATTGAGCAGCGTTTCCACCCGCCGTTCGCGCACGGGCCGGTAGATATAGCCCGCCTGACAGAAGCGGCACCCGCGCGTACAGCCGCGCATGACCTCGACCGCGACGCGGTCGTGCACGATCTGGATGTGCGGCACAAGTTGTCTGCCGATGTACTTTGCGGAATCGAGATCGCGCACCACGCGGCGAACGGGATGCAGCGGCGCGCGTTCGGATAGCCGCTCGGTTTTGACATAGCGTCCGTTTTCGTACACCGGGCGGTAGAGCGACGGCACATACACGCCCTCGATCGCGGCAAGGCGCAAAAGCAGCTCGCGCTTCGATACGCCGTCCGCCCTCGCCTGCCGCACGCAGTTGACCAGCTCCGGCTCAAGCTCCTCCCCGTCGCCTAAAAGGATCGCGTCCATGATCCCGGCGATCGGTTCGGCGTTGCAGGTGCACGGTCCGCCCGCCACGATGAGCGGGTACGATTCGTCGCGCTCCTCGGCAAGAAACGGAATGCCGGACAGATCGAGCATCGTCAGCACGTTCGTATAGCACATCTCATAGAGCAGCGAGAACCCGACGATATCGAACGCTTTGAGCGGCGATTTCGTTTCGAGCGTGAACAGCGGCTCGTGCAGCTCGCGCAGCGCCTGTTCCATGTCGGTCCACGGCGCATAGCAGCGCTCACAGTACACGCCGTCCATATCGTTCAGCACGCGATACAGAATGCGGCTGCCGAGGTGCGACATGCCGATCTCGTACACGTCGGGAAAGCACAGCGCAAAGCGGAAGTCACAGACCTCCTTGCGTTCCATATTCCATTCGCTGCCGATGTAGCGCGCGGGCTTTTCGACGCGCGAAAGCAGCAGATCCAGCGTCCGATCGTCCAAAGGTGTCGCCTTTCCGTTTCAGTGCATACTTTAACTAATAAAGTATAGCACATCATTTTCCCGCGGTCAATCGCAAAAATACGGTTTTCAGCGGCTTTTCCGTGCCGAATTGCACGGCGGCGTCCAGCAGCGCCGATTCGTCGAGCATGACACAGCCCGTCCCGTGCCGGATCATCAGAACCGTAAAGCGGTTGTTCGACAGCGCCGCCATCGCCTCGCCGATGCGCATGCTTTCCGGCACCGCAAGGAAAACCGCCTTCTGCGGCACGCCGCGGCGCAGCGCTTCGCCGCGCTCCATCACGCGCGCCACGGTCCCGGCGCCCGGCTCCCGCCATTCCTTCCGCGCGGACGCGACGAGAAACGGCGGCAGCGCAAGCAGCGTCCACACCGGCGCGCCGCGCAAGAAAAGCCACAGCCCGACGCCGAACGCGGAGACGGCGGCGAGCGCCGTAAAGCCGAGCAGAATCACCCGCACGGCGTTCGGCGGCAGCACACGGCAAAGAAGCGTTTTCGAGATGCGGCCGCCGTCGAGCGGGTACGCGGGCAGCAGGTTCAGAAGCGCGATCGCCAGATTGACGCCGATCAACGCGTCCAGCCACCCGCGCGCGCCGAACAGCGTCCCCGAAAGGCTCAGCACGGCTGCGAACGCGGCGGATCCCGCAGGCCCTGCGGCGGCTGTGATCCAGTCTCCGCCGCGGCCGAAGGGATCGGACAGCGTCATGACCGCGCCGAACGGCCACACGGAGACCCGCTCGACCGACAGTCCGCGGTTCCTTGCTGCGATCAGATGCGCGCACTCGTGGACCGTCAGCGAGACCGCCGCGTAAAGAAGCGGCAGCGCCTCTCCGGCGACGATGCAGAATGCAAGAAACGGAAGCACGCAGAAATGTATGCGCACCTCCGTTCTGCCGAGCAAAAACGTCATTCGTGAGAAAGCGACAGATCGACGAACGCGGTCGGATCCTGCGGCGCGCCGTTCTCATAGACCTTCATGTACAGGCTGCGCCCGGCCGGAACCGTGCCGAGCGTGTCGCCTGCGCGCACGGCCGCCCCCTCCTGCACCGCGACCGTGTCCAGTCCGTAATAGACCGTCTCAACGTCGTTCTTCGACTGGATACGGATGTAGCTGCCGAACCGCTCGTCGACGCCGACAGCGAGCACGCTGCCGTCCATGCAGGAGGCGACCGAACCGCCGCCCGCCGTAAAGCGCAGAAGCTGTCCGTCCGCGATCAGCTCAATGTCGCTCGCGCGCACCGGCGCGGCCCATTTTGTCCCGGTCGCTTCCACATAGTGCAGTCTGCCCGGCTGATCGTTATCCGATTCCGCCGTCCCGTCCGATACGGACGAGACCTCGGCGGTCTTCGGCTGCGGCGCGCCGACGCCGAATGCACGCACAATGAACGCCAGTGCAAGCACGCCGACGCACAGCCCCACCTTGACCGCGATGCCGGAGATATCCACCTTCGGCAGCGGCTTCTCGGCCTTTACGGCAAAGTCCGATTCGTGCGTGAACCCGTCGCGCGTCCGATCGTACTGTACCTTCATTTCGTCAAGCTTCATTCCGATTCCCCCCTTGCTGTCGAATTATACGCAAAGGCGGTCCCGAACATGACAAAAAAGGCTCTCCGCGATCCGAAGAACCTTTTTACAAACAACACAAGTGCGTTGCAGACGCACGCACGAAAGCATTGAAGGAAGAACCGGACAAAAATCCGTCAAATCCAGCGACATGCGCGGCGGATTTGACTCCTTGCAGTCCCTGCCGCCCGGAAACGCCCGAGTTTCAGGCAGGGACTGAAAAAACAGGCTGTCGGGAAGGGTGAGATGGCGACGCGCGATGGTACGCGCGGGAAGCGCGCGAATGACCGCCGTAACGAAGCGTAAGCGGAGTGGAGCCTGTGGGAACGTGCGAACATCCTCTGTAACGAAGCGTAGCGGAGCGGAGGGTATGCGACCGGCCGAAAACGCGGATAGTTTGCGGCGAAATCATAAAAAGAAAGGGCGTTTGAGCCCTTTCCGCTTGCTTGTATTCTTTGATAAATCCTCGCCGCAAACGGTCTGGACCCTTCTGCGGCGGCCTGAAGCGTCAGCGTTTCACCGGCGGCTGCGTCGCATAGATGTACGGCATTTCCAGCGGTACGTCCTCGATGCGCCAGTTGTCGGTATACGGCGTGTTGGCGACCGTGATCACGGCGTCGTCCTTCCACGGCGCGATCTTCAGCTGCTCCCGGATCGCCGCGGTCTCCGCATCGTCCTTGCTGCCTTTGCGGATCTCGACCTCGGTGTCGTAGCAGATGTTGTAGAAGATCCAGCGCGCGTCCGGCACGGTCAGTCGAATGCATCCGTGCGACGCCTTGGAGCCCAGCGACTCGTACGACGCCTTCTGCACGGAGGTCAGGTCGCGCCGCTTGTTGTACAGCGTCGAATGGAAGTACGTCTTGCTGAAAATCAGCGACCAGTACTGCGCGGATTCCGGCGAGGACGCGAATTTGCCGAAGCGCACGCGCGTTTTCTGCATCTTGAAGACGCCGGTCCGCGTCTCCGCCTGTACGCGGGGACTGCCGGTCGTGCAGATCATATAGCGCACGGGCACGGTGTACGCGCCGGTCTCGTCCTTCGTATAGACCATGACGACCTGCCAGTACAGGTCCACGATGATCCGGTACGTGTCGGGTGCGGGATAGCCCAGCGGCATGCGGAACGTGCTTTCGTTGCTCGGGTCCGCCTCGTTGAAATCGTCCAGCGAGCCGACGAGCTCCTCAAAGCTCATGTTGACCGTCGGCGCGTAGTACGAGAACGGGATCTCGGTCGGCGCGGGCGTGTCGGTCGGCTCCGGCGTGGGCGACGGCGTCGGCGTCGGCGGCAGCGTCGGAAGCTCCGGCGTTGCGGGCACAACGATGATATCCTCCTCCGGCGGCGCGATCGTGTCGATCACGACCGGAACGGTCTCCCCGGTCGGCGCGGGCGTTTCTGTTTTTGCAGTCGCCTCCGAAACGACCGGATCCTGCGAACCGGATCCGCAGGCAAATACGCCGCAGGCAAATGCGGCGATCATCAATATGACTATGGCTTTTTTCCAATAAAACTTCATGCAATACCTCTTAAACCGAATATAGTTTACCACACTCTTCCGGTGCGGTAAACCCCAGATTTGCGTCATAATTGCAAATTTTTCAAGAAGAAACCGGGCTTAATCGAACGGATGCCCGTTATCCGTACAGCTTGCCGAGAATCCGGCATGTCATCCTCGCCGGCAGCAGCTTTGCGAGCACCAGCAGTGCGGAATACCCCGCGCCGACCGAGCAGAACGGCTTGGGATGCTTCTGCTTTGAGAGCGTATAAAACCGTTTTGCGACGCGCTCCGGCGGCATGCCCTTCCGTTCGTCGCGTTCCATTTTTGCAACGGCGCTCCCCTCGTTCGGATACAGCGCGGTATCCGCCGCGTTCTTTTCGCGCGTGGAGGTGAACCCGGTTTTGACGTCGCCCGGCAGCACGGCCGCAACGCGCACGCCCGTGCCCTTCAGTTCGTTTCGAAGCGCCATGACGACGGCGTTGATCGACGCCTTTGCGGCGGAATAGAACGCCTGGTACGGGATCGGCGTCACGGCCGCCACCGACGAGGTGAACAGCACGATGCCCCTGCTTTTGCGAAGATGCGGCAGCGCAGCCTTCAGCACGCGCACCGCACCGAACAGGCAGACGTCAAACTGCTTCTGCGCCGTCAAAATTTCGGTGGTCTCGATCGCGCCGGAGATGCCGAAGCCCGCGTTCAAGAGCAGCACGTCGATGCGTCCCGCGGCTTCCGCCACGGCTGCGATCGCATCCATACACTGCGCTTCGTCGGTGACGTCGCAGCGGATGTGCGTCGCGTTCGGATCGTTCGTGTCGCGTCTGGAGAGGTCGAACACGCGGTCGCCGGCATGCGAAAAAGCGGCGGCTGCCGCTTTCCCGATCCCACCGGACGCGCCGGTGATCACAACGATCCTCTGCTCAGATGCCATACTCCGTAAATACCTCTTTGATGATGCCGAGCGCCTCGTCCAAAAGCGCTTCCGTATGCGTCGCCATGTAGCTCGTGCGCAGCAGGCACTCGCTCGGATGCACGGCGGGCGGCAGCACGGGGTTCACGTACACGCCGCGGTCGAACAGCGTTTTGCCCACGCGCAGCGTCGTCTCGAGATCATGCGTATACAGCGGAATGATCGGCGTCGTGCTCTCACGGATCGCGATCCCCGCCTTCTTCAGGTTGTTGCGCATGTACATGGACAGCTCCATCAGCCTTTTGGGCAGTTCGGGCTGCTCGATCAGGATGTGCAGCGCCTCGATAACCGTCGCGCAGGACGCAGGCGGAATGGACGCGCAGAAGATGAACGGCCGCGACACGTGCCGCACCCAGTCCACGATCTCCTCCTTGGCCGCCATAAAGCCGCCGATGCCCGCGAGCGATTTCGAGAACGTGCCCATGATGATGTCGACCTCGTCGTCAAGCCCGAAATAGTTTGCGGTGCCCTTGCCGCCCTCGCCCAAAACGCCGAGACCGTGCGCATCGTCGATCATGACGCGCGCGCCGTATTGTTTCGCAAGACGCACGATATCGGGCAGCCTGCAGATGTCGCCGCCCATCGAGAACACGCCGTCGGTGACGATCAGCCTTCCGGCCTTGTCGGGAACCTGACTGAGCTTCTTCTCAAGGTCCTCCATGTCGTTGTGACGGTAGCGGACCATATCGGCGTAGCTGAGCTTGCAGCCGTCATAGATGCTCGCGTGATTCTCGCGGTCGCACAGGATCACGTCGCCGCGGCCCGCGATCGCGCTGATGATGCCGAGGTTCGACTGGAACCCGGTCGAGAAGGTCATGCACGCTTCCTTGCCCAAAAACGCGGCAAGTTCGCGTTCGAGCTGCGTGTGCAGCACAAGCGTGCCGTTCAGAAAGCGCGAACCGGCGCAGCCGGAGCCGAACTTGCGGAGCGCTTCGACGCCCGCCTCGATCACGCGCGGATGCGTGGCAAGGCCGAGATACCCGTTCGAGCCGAGCATGATGCGGCGTTTGCCCTCCATGACGACCTCGGGGGCCTGCATGGATTCGAGTTCATGGAAATACGGATAGATGTTCTTTGCACGTGCCTCTTCCACGACCGGATTGTGGCATTTGGAAAACAGATCCATAGGATCCTCCTGTCCCTCAAAAAAAATACTAATGGTAATTATAGTATAAATATCTGCGGATTGCAAGAAAAAAATACAGTCTCCGGACTGCAATTCATGCGCGCAGCACAGTATCACCCGCCGAAGGCGAATATCGCTGCGCGCTGCGCAATATCACTCGCCGAAGGCGAATATCACTGAAAAAAGCACGCTTACGCGTGCTTTTTTCTTGTGGAAGTACGCGCAAAAGGACACCAAGGCATAGAAAGACCGCGTAAAAGACAGCGGCGGAGAGTCCGACAAACGGAACCCTATCGGGTTTCTTTCATAATATACGCTTTTACGACAGGACGAATGGGAGGAGATATTTCAGAAAGATCGATCTCATCGCAGGCAAAAAACCGGAGTTCTTCCATTTCTCCGTCTGTTGATTTCGGATCGCCGCTCCATTTTCTGCAAATAAAAACTATTTCAAAATTGGAGACTTCATCGCCGTTCGGATAAATATAATGGGCTTCCGGTCCGGAGTTTACGCAGAAAAACTCAAGTTCTTCCGCGATCAAGCCCATTTCTTCATACAGTTCCCTTTTGGCACAATCGTCGACACGTTCATCTATTTCCGCAGCGCCTCGGGCATATCCCCATTTATGATTATCCGAACGTCTGCCTAACAGGATTTGCCGTTTATCATTGACGCAAATGATGCTGCCGGCGCATTGCATGATCGTTTTATGACCAACCAGTTTTCTCATTTCAGCCATGTAACCGGTCATTTCAATTACCTCCGCAAGTTACGATTTGCAGATCTGCGCTCAATCTTCGTTCATATTCTTCTTCACCGTTTTACGGGAAGCAACCAACATCACACGAATGGAGGCGCACTGTTCATTCAGAGACTGATATGATGCGTCGTCAATATAGTTTGTGCGGTGCAACAATTCCAGCCAATACCCGGTTTCGCTCGCTTCTTTTAATGCGATTTCCAGTTTTGAAACAAAATCCTTTTTGCCCTGCGCGTAGTTTGCTTCGTAAATATTAGCGCCGATAGAGGTGCCGGAACGTCCGATCTGGTTGGAAATCACCGTTTCGTGTTTTGCTTTCAGTCTTTGACAAGGTTGATGATTTGGACAGAGAAGTACATGGATAATTCCGCAAGTTTGTTTTCTTTCATAATAATGCCCCCAGAATGCTTTCTGTATCCATGTACAGTGCAAAACGAGAGTAGGTCAATGATGTCGCTGCCTGCGGCAGCAAATGATGCTTCTCCGCTTGCGCTCCGAAATGATACTGCTCGCCTTGCTCGCAATGATGCAATGTTTGCCCTCATGTGCCGAAGGCACGCATCATCAGCGTGGCGACATCATTGCCGAAGGCAGCATCATTTGCCCGACGGGGCAAACAACATTCAAAAACGCGTGATTTGGTAGACAAATCACGCGTTTTTGATGGCTGCCGAACTAGGATTCGAACCTAGACAATACGAGTCAGAGTCGTAGGTGCTACCATTACACAATTCGGCATTACTCGGAAAGAATCCCGCCGTGCCGTCCGCTTCCGGGTGATAAAGCCCGCCACTTGGCAGGTGGGTACACTGCGGAGCCCGCAATCTTCCCGTCAAAGCGGGCCTGATTTTAGGTCGACCGACGCGTGCTTTCCCGTTATCACTCTGTGGGTTTATCACAAAAAGCGTAACGCACACCGCAGGATTTCCGTACTGGTGGGGTTAGTTGGGCTCGAACCAATGACCTCCACGATGTCAACGTGGCGCTCTAACCAACTGAGCTATAACCCCTTGCGGAATTCTATTATACACATCCTGAGAAAAAATGCAAGCCTTTTTTTCAAAAAACTTTTTCCGGCGCTTTTTGAGCGATCCAATGCGCGCATGTCGTTATTCTTTTAAAAAGATAAAGAAATGTATATTTCCCCTCTTTCGCGAACCGGAATCACGTGCTATACTTGATATAGGTATAAACATGCGCAATGGACGCTGTACACCAATCGATCAGAAAGGGAATCGGTATGAGCATCGTTGGCAAGAGCGAGATCCGTGTGGACGCGTACGACAAAGCGACCGGACGGACCAAATACTATGAAGACCGCATGCCCGGCGGCGCGCTCTATGTGCGGATCAGGCACGCAGAGATCGCGCACGGGTTTGTGAAATCGGTCGACTGTTCCGAAGCAGTCAAAATCAAGGGCGTCGTGAAGGTATTGACCTGCTTCGACGTGCCGGAGATCGACTTCCCCACCGCGGGCCATCCGTGGTCGATGGATCCCGGGCATCAGGACGTGGCCGACCGCAGACTGTTGAACACGCACGTGCGCTACTGGGGCGACGACGTTGCGGTCGTCATTGCCGAGGACGAGGTCGCGGCAATGCAGGGCGTGCGCGCGCTGAAGGTCGAATACGACCCCCTCCCCTTCGTCCTCGACGTGCAGAAGGCCATGGAGGACGGCGCGCCGCAGCTGCACGACGGCTGCCCCAACAACATCTTAAAGCACACCTCGGTCCGCAAGGGCGATTACGAGCGCGCGATCAGGGAGCCCGGCCTCATCAAGGTCGAGGGCTGGTACGACACGCCGACGGTGCAGCACTGCCACATCGAGAACCACGGCTGCTTCGCCCATGCGGACAACGGCCGCATCACGGTCGTTTCGTCCACGCAGATCCCGCACATCGTGCGCCGCGTCGTGGGCCAGGCGATCGGCCGTCCGTGGGCCGACGTGCAGATCATCAAGCCGTACATCGGCGGCGGCTTCGGCAACAAGCAGGATGCGCTTTACGAGCCGCTGTGCGCGTGGTGTTCGCTGCAGGTCGGCGGCAGGCCGGTGCGCATCGACTGTACGCGTGAGGAGACGTTCGTCAGTAACCGCGTGCGCCACGCGATCCGCTTCCACATCACAAGCTGGATCCGCCCCGACGGCAGCATGGCGGCAAGAAAAGTCGACCTGTATTCCAACCAGGGCGCGTACGCCAGCCACGGCCACAGCATCGTCGCAAAGGCGATGGGCTCGTTCCCGCAGCTCTATCCGTGCGACAACATGGAATGCGACGCGTACACGGTCTACACGAACATCCCTGCAGCGGGCGCGATGCGCGGCTACGGCATGCCGCAGGCGTCGTTCGCCAACGATTCCAACATTGAGGAATGCGCGCACGCGGTCCATATGGATCCGGTCGAGTACCGCAACAAATTCATCATGCCGCAGGGCTATGAGGACGGATTCTCAAAGAACGTCAACTATTACGATTCGCACCGCGAATGCCTCGAACGCGGCAGGCAGCTGATCGGCTACGACGAGAAGGCCAAAGCCTTCGCAAACGACAAAGGCCCCATCCGCCGCGGCATCGGCTGCGCGTCGTTCTGGTACAATACGGCGGTCTGGCCGATCGCTCTGGAGACCTCATCCAACCGCATGCTCCTAAATCTCGACGGCACGGTCACGATGCAGTGCGGCGAGACCGAGATCGGTCAGGGCGCGGACACGGCGTTTGCGCAGATGGCGGCCGAGGCGATCGGGCTCAAGAGCTATAAGGACGTTCGCGTCGTCTCCTGTCAGGACACCGACACCACGCCCACGGGCCTCGGCGCGTACGCGTCGCGGCAGACCTACGTCGCGGGCTTCTCGATCCGGCAGACGGCCGAGCTGCTCAAGAAAAAGATCTTCGCCTACGCGGAGAAGCTGACCCGCCAGTCGGTCGACAACATGGACGTGCGCGACGGAAACGTCGTCCGAAAGTCCGACGGGAAGGTGCTGATCTCGCTTTCCGAGCTTGCGATGACCGCGCAGTACAACCCGCAGGACAGTGAACACATCACCGCGGAATCGACGTACACGATCAAGAACAACGCGTACTCGTTCGGCTGCACGTTCGCGGAGGTCGAGGTCGATATCCCGATGTGCAAGGTCACGGTCAAGAACATCGTCAACGTGCACGACTGCGGCAGTCTGATCAACCCGGCGCTGGCCGAGGCGCAGGTGCACGGCGGCATGTCGATGGCGATCGGCTACGGTATGAGCGAGCAGCTTCTGTTCGACCAGAAGACCGGACGGCCGCTGAACAACAACCTGCTCGATTACAAGCTGTCGACCGTGATGGATCATCCGGACCTTGCGGCAGACTTTATCGAGAATCCCGAGCCGACCAGCGTGTTCGGCACCAAGGCGTTGGGCGAGCCGCCGGCCTGCTCCGGCGCGCCCGCGATCCGCAACGCGATCTACAACGCGACCGGCGTTGCGCTCCATAAGCTTCCGATGAACCCGCACAACCTCTACGCGGCGTTCCGTGAAGCGGGACTCATCCATGATTCGTGGCAGGAGGGCTGAACAATGTACGATCTGAAGGCACTGTATGAAGCGACGAGCGTGCAGAACGCCGTCGAGCTTCGCCTGGAGCATCCCGAGGCGCAGATCATCGCGGGCGGCAGCGACGTGCTGGTGCAGATGCGCGAGGGCAAGCGCGCAGGCAAGGAGCTGATCTCCATCTACGGGCTCGACGAGCTACGCGGCGTTTCGATCGACGCGGACGGGAACATCCGCATCGGTTCCTTGACGAGCTTTTCGCACATCACGCGCGACCCGATCATCCAAAAATACATCAACGTGCTCGGCGAGGCGGTCGACATGGTCGGCGGTCCGCAGATCCGCAACATCGGCACGATCGGCGGCAACACGTGCAACGGCGTCACAAGCGCGGACTCCGCCTCCACCCTGCACGCGTGGGAAGCGATCGTCGAGCTGACCGGCAAAAACGGCGTCCGGCGGCTTCCGATCAAGGACTTTTACATCAAGGCGGGTCAGGTCGACATCCGCGTCGAGGACGGCGAGATCCAGACCGCGATCCTGATCCCGAAGGCAAGCTATGAAAACACCTTCGGCCATTACATCAAGTACGCGATGCGCAACGCCATGGACATTGCGACGCTCGGCTGCTCGGTCAACGTGCGGCTGTCAGAGGACAAAAAGACGATCGAGCGCGCCCGCATCGCATACGGCGTGGCCGGTCCGGTCCCGATGCGCGCGCCGCATGCCGAGGCCGTGGCAAACGGACAGGCCCTGAGCCTCGATCTCATCGACCGGTTCGGGCTTGCCGTGCTGGACGACATCAACCCGCGCGACTCGTGGCGCGCCAGCAAGGCCTTCCGGCAGCACATCGCGGTCGAGATGGCAAAGCGCTGTCTCTTTACATCCATTCAACTTGCGGGAGGTGAGCTTTGATGGCACAGTATAAGCTGATTCACTGCACGATCAACGGCGAACCGGTCGAGCGCATGATCGACGTGCGCGCGTCGCTCACAGACATGCTGCGCAACGACTTCCATCTGACCTCGGTCAAGAAGGGCTGCGAGGTCGGCGAGTGCGGCGCGTGCAACGTGCTGATCGACGGCGAAGCGTTCAACTCGTGCATATACCTTGCGGCGTGGGCGGACGGCAAGAGCATCCGCACGCTCGAATCGCTGACCGGCCCGAACGGCGAGCTTAGCGACATTCAGCAGGCATTCTTGGACGAGGCCGCGATCCAATGCGGCTTCTGCACGCCGGGCTTTCTGATGACCGCCGTCGAGATCCTCGAATCCAAAAAGCTCTATACCCGCGACGAGCTTCGTAAGCTCCTTTCCGGCCACCTCTGCCGCTGCACGGGCTACGAAAACATCCTGAACGCCGTCGAAAAGACCATGAAGCGGCGTCTCGGCGTACCGGTGGAATAAAGGACCGCAAAACGAAGGACGTTTCTCCGCCCGGAGAAGCGTCCTTTTTTCATGCGGTGCAGCCGATGCATTCCCGACGGTAAGCCGATCCTTCCCCTGCGATTCATCGCATCGCGTCCGTACGTTTTCCCGTATATTCGACACATTTCATACAATATTCACACAATATATTATTAATTCGCTTTACGAAATCTTTACTTTACAAAGGGATGCGTATATAATAAAAAAGAACAAGTGTGGGAGTCTGTGCCCACAGCGATTATGGAGGAGAGGACAAACTATGACGAACGGCATCTATGGAAACGTCCGGCGCGCATTTGCATTTGTGATCGTGCTGGTAATGCTCTTCGGCTGCATCGGCTTTGCATCTGCAGAGACCGAACCGGCCGAACCTGTGCGCGGTGCTTCCGACTTCTATCTGGTCGGCAGCATGAACGGTTGGAATGTGAACGAGGATTATAAACTCACGCAGAATACCGGCGCCGGTACAACGGAGTACATGATCACGCTGAACCTTGCGGCAGGCGACGCATTCAAGGTAGTCAAGGGTGAAAAGGTACAATGGTATCCGGGCGGCAGCAACAACGACTATACGATTTCCGAGGCCGGCAATTACACCGTCTATTTCCGCCCGAACTACGACGGTGAAACTGGTTGGCATTATGATTGCCTCTATGCCGTGAAGAACAGCTCTTCCTTCCTCTACAATGTCAGCGTGACCGCCTCTGCGGGCGGCACGGCCGCGGCCGACAAGACAAATGCTGCAGTCGGCTCGACCGTCACTGTCACAATCACGCCGAACGCGGGCTGGTACTATTCCGGCGTCACGGGACAGCCTGCCGACTGGTCCTATAATGAGTCGACCGGCAAAGCCACCTTCGCAATGCCGGGCAACGACGTCAATCTGACCGTCACCTTCGCGCAGTATCCGACGCTGACCGCAACCTGCAACAGCAACGGCACGGTCCGGGCAAGCGCAGCATACGCAAAGCCCGGTGATCTCGTTTCCATCACGGCGACGCCCGATGAAGGCTATGAGGTCAAGAGCGTTACGGGCCTTCCCGAAGACTGCACTGTGAGCAACGGCTTCTACTCCTTCTCTATGCCGGATACGGACGTCAACGCCGTCTTTACCTTCGGAAAGATCGTTTACAGCATTGACGTCACCAAGACCGGCGAAGGCACGGTTGTCGTGGAAGGCACACCGAGCATCGGCGAGACGATCACCCTGACCGTCATACCTGCCGAGGGCTATTGGCTTTCCGCATTCAGCGCAGACGACGTCTCCTACGCCCTGCCGCTCGAGACGAACGTCATCACCTTCGACATGCCGCTGCACAATGTGCCGGTCGTCGCAACGTTCAGCCCTCTCGGCGAAACCGCGCACGCGGTAACCGTGCAGGTCAAGAGCTATAACGCAAACAACGAGGAAGTCGTCGCGCTCGGCACGGCGTTCGCGAACAAGACGCAGGCGAAGCACGGCGAGATCATTACGATCACTACGGAAGGCACGATCGGTTACTCGCTCGACCACATCGAGGTCGGAAGCGAAACGCTGACCGGCAATCGATTCATCATGCCCGACAATGACGTCACCGTCACGGCCGTCTTCAAAGAAAAGCCGTATGTGGTTGAGCTCGTCAGCAACGAAGCGGGCATGATCACCGCGGTCCCGCGCGACGGACATGCGTATGCGAACACCACGGTGCGGATCGCAGTCACGCCGAACGAGAACTATTCCGTTACGCTGACCGTTACCAACAAGAAGACCGGTCAGGTCGTTGCGGTCTCCGCACCGACGCAGAGCGGCAAGACCTTCAACTATACGTTCACGATGCCCGAAGCGGACGTCAAAGTCGTGGCGAACTATACGAAGCTGGTCAGGGCCGGGTATTATCTCATCGGCAGAAAGGGCTGGACCTTTGACAAGATCGATCCGGACGATCGTCTGATGGAAGATCCGCATGACCCCGGCAAGCAGTGGATATTGACAACCGACATCCCCGCCGGCAACTATAAGGTTGTTCAGGTCAGCGATACCGCAATCGTCAAATGGATTCCTGAAAACGGCAACGGCCACACCGGCACCGACTATACGGTCAGCGAAGGCGGCAACTATATCATCTACTGCCGACCGGATTACTCCGTTGGCAACCGTGTCGGTTTCGGCTGGCACGAAGACTGTCTGCGGTTCCAGAAGGTCAGCAACGAATACTACCTGATCAATCTCACAGGCTCGACAAATAATCAACTCCGCACAGACGACAAGCTCTTTATCAATAAGGAATTCAACCCGAAGAGTCCCGTCAAAGGCAATAACAACGAAGACACAACGCTGGTTGATCTGTACGGCATCACCTACGAGCATATGGTCCTGACGTGGCTTGATGCAAATGACAAGATCAAGGTCGTGCGTTATAAGGGAACGAACAATTACGATTATATCCCGGATACCGGAAACGGTTACCCAACCTATATCAATCCGGATTCCACGCAGGCCAAGCTGCAATACGGCACGACGAACGCCAGCAACGTATACGGCAAGTTTGACGGTATGGTGTTTGTCTTCTTCGAGGAGGAGCTCGGCTCATATTCCGATAAGCCGACGGAGCGTCGTGACTGGACCAATAAGAAGTTCGACGTGCAAAAAGCCTTTAAAGCCGATGCGGCGGACAAGGCGGAGCATGATCCGCTGAACGGCGACGCGCTGACCTATAACCTGAAGCACGGCAATCTGAAGCTCTCCACCGGCACGCCGTTCTTCCGTGAAGGCCGCAGCGACGCAGGCAGAATCCCGACGCATACGGATAAGATCATCTACGAGCTCGGCATCGACCAAAGCGTCTACTGCACGATCACGCCGGAAGCCGGCTATACGCTGGACGGTACGCCGTACATCACGTATACCGAAAACGGCGTCGAAAAAACGGTCAACATGACACAGTCCGGCGATCGCTGGTATTTCAAAATGCCGCGCGCCGACGTCGTGATCCATGCGCCGATGCACAAGGTCTTCCGCACCCAGTCTGTCATGCTCTCCGGCTGGACCGGCATCAACTTCTATGTCGACCTGACAAATCTGAGCGACACGGACAAGGCCGGAACCTATATGCAGTTCTACATCGGCGATCAGCTGCTGGATATCTGGAGCGACGGTGAAGAGGCGGATCGTGACAACTATGATGCAAACGACCACAGCGCGCGCTACCCCGATTACAACGGCTTCAGCTGCACGGTCAATGCGCTGCAGATGGCGGACATCATCACGGCCAAGCTTTTCAAAGCGGATGGAACTCTGATTTCCTCAAAGGACTATTCGCTTGAACAGTACGTCACCTACTTCGACCGTACGGACAGCAGCACCACGGCTGCAAACGATCCCGGCAGCGGTAAGAACAACGACGCGCTGCGCGTCATCCGCGCCATGCTGGACTTCGGCTACTATATGCAGCAGTACCTGTTTGAAGTGAATCCGTCGATTTCCGCAGACTACACGCATGTCACAAAGCCGTATGCAAATACGTTCGACTTTGAAGGCATCAAGGCGGCGACGGCAAGCCACGAAACAGTGAAGCAGCTCGGCGAGTCCAAGGTGTCCGATGTCACGCTGCAGATTGCTGTCGACTCCGCAACGGCCCTGATGCTGAACCTGAAAATGGCAGACGCCACCGTACCGACCATCACGGTTGGCAGCGAAACGCTTACCGTCGGCAATTCCGTCACGCAGGGCGCCTTTACCTGGAAATTGATTGACAAAGGCAATCAGGTCTATCAGCTGCGAATTGAAGGCATCAGCCCGCACAACCTCGATCGCAAGTTCACGGTGCGCGGCAACGCAGGCAGCAGCTTCACCATTGAAGCGTCCGCATTCTCGTATGTATACTCGATGCTGAAGAACGGCACATCGGAAAGCGGAAAGAAAGCGGCTGCGGCGATGTACATGTTCCATGAAGCAGAGGTCGCATACCGGAATTCGATCAGCTACGACAACAACCACTAACGGAAAGAGGAGGATGAGACAATGAAGAAGACGTATGAAGCACTCGAGCTTACGGTCATTTGTTTCGATCATGTCGATGTCATTACAGACAGCGATCAAGGCAGCCTTCCTCTCCCCGAGGACGATCCCGATAACTAAAACTGCTGACGGCAGCCCGCCCCGCGCGGGCTGTTTTTTTGTGTCCCCCTTCCCCTCGCATATACAGGCTGATGCGGTGCTGCGCCCCGTCAAAATGCATCGCAAAAAAAGGAAGATTCTCCGGCGGAGAACCTTCCTGAACATTCCCGAAGGGAATATATCACTGCCTGAAGGGGCAATATCACTGCGAAGCAATATCACTGCCCGAAGGGCAATATCATTGGCGCCAGCCCGTCACGCATCATATCCGTTCGGGTTCATCGACTGCCAGTGATAGCCGGTCTTGCACATATTGACCAGATCGCGCTCGGCCTTCCATCCGAGCAGCTCAAGCGCCTTGGACGGATCGGCGTAGTTTTCCGCGACGTCGCCGGGCCGCCGGTCGACAATCTCATACGGGATCGTGACGCCGTTCGCGTCCTGATACGCATGGATGACGTCCAGCACGGAATAGCCGGTGCCGGTGCCGAGGTTGATCGCGACCGCGCCGGTATGCGCGTCGGCATATTCGAGCGCGCGAAGGTGCCCCTTCGCAAGGTCGACGACGTGGATATAGTCGCGCACGCCGGTGCCGTCGGGCGTCGGGTAATCGTCGCCGAACACGCGCAGCTTCCTGAGCTTGCCGGTCGCGACCTGATTGATGTAGGGCAGGAGGTTGTTCGGAATGCCCTGCGGGTCCTCGCCGATCAGGCCCGAATCGTGCGCGCCGATCGGGTTGAAGTAGCGCAGCAGCACGACCGACATTTCCGGATTCGCCGCGGCAAAGTCCGAAAGGATCTGCTCGCCCATGAACTTCGTCCAGCCGTACGGGTTCGTACACCAGCGCGGCGCGTCCTCGGTGATCGGCACCTTCGGCACGCCGTAGACCGTCGCCGACGAGCTGAACACGATATGCCTGACGTCAAACGCCTTCATGCATTCCAGAAGCGTCAGCGTCGCGTCGAGGTTGTTGCGGTAGTATTCGACAGGCTTCGCTACGCTCTCCCCCACGGCCTTCAGACCCGCAAAGTGGATGATCGAGGTAAACGCGTTCTGTGAGAACAGCGTTTTCATCGCCTCGCGGTCGCACACGTCGACCTTGACGAACGCCGGCCGCTTGCCCGTGATCGTTTCGATGCGGTCGAGAACCGCCTCCTTGCTGTTTCTGAGGTCGTCCGCGATCAGCACGTCATAGCCCGCGTTCAAAAGCTCCACCACCGTATGCGAACCGATGTAGCCCGCGCCGCCCGTCACCAGTACCGTTTGTTTCATGTCGTTCTCCTCCCGTGTGCTTTTGTTTATTATACCGTGTATGCGGCAAAATTGCAACGTATCAAACGCCGAAATCCCGGCAACACTATCTGCAAAAACGGAAGAAGGACAAACGCATGAAGGCAACCGGCATTGTACGCCGCATCGACGAGCTCGGCAGGATCGTGATCCCGAAGGAGATCCGGCGCGTTTTGCGCATCCGCGAGGGCGACCCGATCGAGATCTTTACCGACGCGGACGGAATCGTGCTGAAAAAGTACGCGCGCATCCGTGAGCTCGGCGACTACGCGGACGTCTACTGTCAGGCGCTGAACGGCGCGCTGGGTTTTTCGGCCGCTGTGACCGATACGGAAACGGTGCTGTTCGCCTTCGGCCCGCTCCGCAAAAAGCTGCTGAAGGCCGCGCTGTCGGACACGTACACCGAGCGCATGCGCGAACGGCAGACGATCCTTGCGCCGGAGGGGTTCGTGGCCCTGAAGGATGAGCCGCTGCCTTTGCGGCTCGCCGCCGCGCCGATCGCCTCGATGGGCGACGTCCACGGCAGCGTGCTGCTTGCAACGGATGACGACCGCCTGCCGCTGACGGACACCGAGCTGTCGATCCTCAAAACCGCCGCGCTCTACCTCGGCAAACAGATCGAGTGACGCCCGGGCCCCGCGTCAACAGAAATGCATTGCGCATGAAAAAGGAAGGTTCTCCGTCGGAGAACCCTCCTGAACATTCCCGAAGGGAATATATCACTGCCCGAAGGGCAATATCGCTGCGTGAAAGCGCTCAATACTCGATCAGGCTCGGATTGTTGCCGTTGCAGTAGATCAGCACGGTTGCAAGCGCAACCCCGATCGCGCCGACGACCGGATGCATGCCCACGCCCGACGCGACAAGGCTGTTGACGACCGCCTCGTACACCGCCGACGCAAGCCCGATCCAGAAGAGCACGCTTTTGCTTCGACTCTGCGTCTTCATCTTCGCATTCCTCCTTAAAACAGTTTCCCGATCGCATATCCCACGATCCCGACGACCGCTGCCGAGATCGCCGCAAGCGTCAGCGATTCCATCCGCTTGCCGTTCTTTTGTTCCAGCGTCCGAAGGCGCGTTTCGTGATCCGCGCCGTTTTTCGCGATCGTTTTGACGTCCGTCTCGATCCGCGCCAAAGCCTCCAGAATCTCCGTGATCGTCCGTTCAGCCATCGCACACCTCCGTATACTGCGGCTTGTTCGTGATGTACGCGGTGCGGTCGCGCCACCGGATGCAGTACCAGCCGGACGGCGCGCGTCCGAGCAGCGGGTACGATTCCCCGCGATGCACGATCCCGATACAGCGCGTGCCGACGCCGTCGCCCTCGCGCACGCGCACCGATCCGCCGCGGATCCTCACCGTCTTCCGCGCTGCTTCGTCCAGCGCTTTCATCCGTCCGAACCGGTTCCAGTAACCCGCCTTGCGCTTGTTCTCCACGACGCCGACGTCGCGGCCGCGGCACTCGATCTGCGTTTCGCCCGCGCACACGCCGACATGCACGATGCGCGTCCCGTCGTGATGGAATACCAGATCCCCGGGCCGAAGATCCTTTTGTTCGATCGGCTCGCACAGATCGTACAGTCCGCGGCTTGTCACATCGTTTTGCAGCACGTTCAGCTCCTTCAGCGCCCAGTATACAAGGCCCGAACAGTCGAACGCCCGGACGGGATGCACGCCCGCCGCGACGCGTTTGCAGTACAGCGCGTACGCACGCCGCATGTTGGCCTCGCTCGTTTCCCGGCGTCCGATCCAAAGCGCAGGGTCCTGCATGTCGTCCAGAATCTCACCGTTCCCGCCCCAGACATAGACGCCCTTGTCCGCCTGTTCCTTGACCTTTGCCAGGAATTGCTCCCTGAGACGCCCTTCGTTGTTGATGATGTCAGTCATCCTGTTCTCCTTTCGTTCCCCGGCAATGTCATCATACCAGATCGCACCGTGCAGCGCTTCCCGGAATTCTGTCACATTTCATACCCGCGGACGACGTTTTTGAATGCCGCAAACCCGCCTTTGCCGCAGGGATGCTCCGCTTGCTTTTTATTTTTCGCATCCGGGCGCGAAAAACCTGTTGCCTTTTTGGGCTGCAGTGCTATAATATATTCTGTAAACTAACAAGGGGGTAACTGTATGAAAAAGTTCTTTTCCGAATTCAAAGCGTTTGCTTTGAAGGGCAATGTGGTCGACATGGCAGTCGGCGTCATCATCGGCGGCGCGTTCGGTGCGATCGTGTCCTCGCTGATCAATGACATCTTCATGCCGCTTCTGGGTCTCATCATCAAGGTAGACTTCTCCCAGTGGGGCGTTGTCATCGGCGACAATCCGGACAACCTGACGCCCGGCGCGGCTGCGGAGCAGGGTCTGTCCGTACTGTACTACGGCAAATTCATTTCGGCGATCATCTACTTTGTTCTGATCGCGCTTGCCATCTTCATCGTGGTCCGCGTGCTCAGAAAGGCCGAGGAGAAGGCGAAGGAAGCCAAGAAGAAGGACGAGCCCGCGCCCGAACCCGAAAAGGCGCCGCGTCTGTGCCCGTTCTGCAAGCAGCCCGTCGCGGACGACGCCACCCGCTGCCCGCACTGCACGAGCGAGATTCCGCTGGAATAAGCATCCGATTACATCGAAAAGGGCGTTTTGCAGCGCCCTTTTTTTCGTCAGACGCGCCGTCTGCCGTCAAAGGAACGGCATGCGCTGCAGAAGAGAACGGAGACGGACGACATGGAATACACAGAATCATATACCATAACGGCAAGCCGCAGCATACCGGTAACGGTTTCATATAAATGCTCGTACTGCGGGCACATGAATAACAGCCTTCCTGCCAAGATCCGCGTGGAAGAAACGGTGAAAGGCTATCGAGGCAATAAGAAAAAAGAAATGGAAGCGGAACGCAAAGCGGATCTGAAAATGCAGACAATCCGGTCGCAGGCAGCTTCCGGCGCGTACAGGGGCGACGGACTCGTCGTTCGGTGCGAGAAGTGTCACAGACAGGAACCGTGGTCAAGGATCAACAGCCGTGTGCCGCTGATCGTCCTGATCGTCAGCTTGATCGTCGCGGCGGTCGCACTTGTGATCGTTACACTGAAATCGAAAGGATACACAGCGAAATTCCTGTTTGCGTTCAGTGCGCTGTCATCTGTCGTGGTATTTCTGCTGTACATAAGGACCAGAAAGGCCCGCTGCAAAGAGCAGATCGAAAAGCTTCCCGTCGACAGCCTTCCGCGCGTGCGGTTCAGGAATAGAAAGAAATGATCCCCAAAGCAGAAGGGCTTTTACTGCGCTTTTTTTGAAAACGGATGCAGCATATTCGTCTTTCGGATTGTCCTATATACAGAGGTCCTCAAAACAAGGCCGCAGAAACGGAGAACGCATATGCAGAAGAAAAAGAAGCGCGTCATATGGATCGTCGCCGCAGCCGTGCTGACGCTTGCAGTGCTGTGCATTCCGATACGGTTTTCCGACAAGGACGGCGGTACGGTCCGCTATCATGCGATCCTGTACACAATCCGTCACGCGCATTCCATGGAGGCGGAAACCACGGACGGCGAGCCGGCCTTTCTGGTCGGAACGACCGTGGAGATCCTCGGGAAAGAGGTCTGCGACGGCACCTATCTGGAAACCGATTCCGGACCGCTGCCGACACTCCGTCCCGGCGAGACGGCGGCGCTGTATGTGCGCGATCCGTCCGGCGCGGTGCATACGTACCGATACAAAGGGGACGGGATGAACAACATCGCGCTTGATCATACATTCCGGTTCCGCGCAGAAAAGAACGGCTGTATCCTTGATTATAACGACGGCCATCAAGGGTATGATATCTGCATCACGCTGAAGGTCGGCGAAGACTGCGTCGCCCGTATCGGCGACGAGCCGAACGTCACGGAATACCGGCTGTACTTTGCCGCCGAAGGCGCGCCGCTGCCCGCAGGGTGGTAAGCGATCCGCGTAACGTTTCAGGCTTTCCGGTCCCGGAGAGCCTTTTTTCATTGGCTTCGCCAACATGCTCGAAGAGCATATATCACCCGCGCGAAGCGCGGATATCACTGCCGAAGGCACAGCCCTTGCAGGGGCATAAATTGTGCCTGCGGCACAGAATTGCGTCGCTTCTGTGAACGATACCCGATTGCGGTTGCAAACGCGCGCGCGGTTTGCTATACTATGATAGAAAACATGTACCGAAAGGCGAACTGGATTGGAATCGTCATACCGGACCGTTTCAAACGCGTCGGAAACCGAATATGTGATCTCGCGCTCGCGCTTCATCGGGCGCTGCTTTCCGGTGACGGAAGAAGCGGACGCGCTGCAAATCCTTGAACGGATCCGCAAGCAGCACTGGGACGCGACGCACAACTGCTTTGCGTACCGGCTGAAAAGCGGCGCGGCGCGCTACAGTGACGACGGCGAGCCGCAGGGCACGGCGGGCCTTCCGATGATGGAGGTGCTGAAAAAGCGCGACCTTTACGACGTGCTGGTCGTGTCCACGCGCTATTTCGGCGGGATCCTCCTCGGCGCGGGCGGGCTGGTGCGCAGCTATACGCGCTCGGCGTCCGACGCGGTCGACGCCTCGGGGCTTGTTTCGATGGAGCCGTGCACGCTGTTTGCGGTGCCGGTCCCGTACCCCTACCGCAACGCCGCGTGGAGCGTGTTCGAGCGGTTCGGCGTCCTGGAGCACGCGGACTACGGCGAGGCGATCCAATGCGCATTCCGCTGCCGTACGGCCGACGCCGACGCGTTTTTGAAGGCGCTGACCGAGCGCACGGAGGGCCGCATCGCGGCCGCCGCGCAGGGCGAAGGCTTTTATCCGTTCCCGCTGACGGAAGGATAACGCGCACGCATCCAAAAGCCCTCCCCTTGCTATGAGGAAGGTGACTGCGAAGCAGCCGGATGAGGAAGGAACAGAATCAGAAGATTCTCCGGAGGAGAATCCACCTGAACATGCTCGAAGAGCATATATCACCTGCCGCAGGCGGATATCACTGCCGAAGGCACAGCCCCGCAGGGGCATAAAGGAGTTATTGATGAAGCGGATCGCATGTATGACACTGGCGCTGGCGCTGCTTGCCGCAGGGCTTGTGTTTGCCGTGTCCGCGTCGGCCGACGACGCGCATCCGATCACGCTGACGGTCGCGTGCGATCCGGCGCCGGAGCTCGAAGGCGACGGCACGATCCCGGAGCTTTTGTTCACGATCCGCAACGAATCGCAGTCGGATTATACGCTTGAAAAGCCGAAGCTGTCCGGCGGCTACGAAAACGTTGAGATGCCGCTCGGCGATTCGATCACCGTGCTGGCCGGCGGCACAAAGGAGTTCACGCTGTCCGACGTGCCGGTGCGCGCGGATCAGCTTGACGTTGACGTCGCGTATCTGCTCTCCTGGGTCGAGACCGAAACGATCATCGACGAAGAGACCGGCGACGCCAGCTTTATCCCCCATGCGCGCGAAACGACGGCAAGCATGCGGATCGAGCGGTTCGTCGTCCCGGAGCTTTTCGTTTCGGCGTCGTGCGATAAGCAGCGCGTGCGCGGAAATGAAGAGTTTACCGTCGTGTATACGATCCGAAACGACACGCAGTTCGACATGACCGGGCTGAAGCTGTACGATCCGGAGCAGAGCATGCAGTCGATCCCGCTGCCTGCGACGGAGCTTGACGCCGGCCAGGGCTTCACCGTGTCCGTTCCGTATACCATGGGCGCGAAGGACATGACGTTCAGCCCGCGCATCGAATATGTCGCACGGCGGCGCGAGATGGTTACCGACGCGCAGAGTCCGCTGATCGTTGAATCGGTCGTGGTCGATCTGATCGTATCGGCGCAGCAGAATCCGGCGACTGAGGACGGCACGACCTTCATCATCTCGGTGAAAAACAACGGCAACCGGACCGTGACCGGCATCCGCCTGTACGATGAGATCAACACGCCGATCGGGCAGTCGTTCGATCTCAGCCCGGATCAGATCATCGTTCGGCAGTACACGGTCGTTCCGGCGATCTCATCCGATCGTATCCGCACGGTCCGCTTCCATGTCGAAGCGACCGACGCCCTTGACGCTCCTCTGTACGCGGAGGACCCGAATGCGTACACGGTGCTGCCGTACGTCACCTCGGACGAGGTGCGTCTCGGCCTGTACGTCGTGCTGCAGTCTCCGTACTACGACGAAAGCGGCAAGCTGTGCGCCACGATCCAGTGCGAGATCCGCAATTACAGCGAGCTGAAGATCCGCAACGCAAAGCTCAATGAGCTGACGCTGTTCGGAACCGTCACCTCCTACAGCGAGCTCCGTCACGGCGAAACGTACTTTACCAGAAGCTATCAGCTGGACGGCGTGCAGGAGCTTCGCTTCCGTCTGGACGCGGTCGATCCCGCCGGACAGCCGTGCAGCTCGGAGACGGTCCGTCTTGACCTGACCGATCTCAGGGCGATCGCGGATCAAAAGACCGACCCCGTCTATGTGTATACCGTCAACCCGTATCTGCAGGATCTCGGCGCGAAATATCGCGACGGCATGAAGACCGTGGCGATCGTCACGCTTTGTGTCGCCGGCCTGTGCGCCGCCGTGTGCATGGCGCTGTTCGGCGTGGAGCTGCATCTCAAAAACAAGCTGCCCGCGCAGTTTGAAGAGGATCTGGAAAAGTCGGTGCGCACGACCAAGCGGCGCACGGAAAAGCAGCTGTTCACCGATGCGCCGACCGTGCAGTTCGGCTATACCGCGCCGATCAAGCTGCGCAACTACGGCGAGCTGACCGAAGAAGAGGCCAAAGCGCGGCGTGAGCAATATGCAAGAGGGCTTGAAGAAAATCTGAAGCGCGAGGGCGTGCATCCCTCCGGAAAACCGGCCGTTCCGCCAAAGCCCGTGCGCATCGAGAGCGACGGCACGCGCGTACTGCCGCCGAAGCAGCAGCGTCCCGCCGACGGCGAAACCGCGGCCTTCCAAAGACCGGGGTCGCAGAACGCACCGGACGCACAGTCGAAACAGACCGGAGAATTCCGCCGTCCGAAGCCCGCAGCGGCGCCGATCGAAGAGACCGCAGCGTATCCGCGTCCGAAGCAGCCGGTCGAGGAGACCGCAGCATATACGCGTCCGAAGCAGCCGGTCGAGGAGACCGCAGCGTATCAGCGTCCGAAACAGCCGGTCGAAGAGACCGCAGCATATCAGCGTCCGAAGCAGCCGACCGAAGAGACCGCAGCGTTTACGCCGGTGAAGCCGAAGGAGGAGACTGCGCCCTTCCGTCGTCCCGTGTCGTTCGATCAGGAGCCGACGCGTCCCGCAAAGCAGGAACCCGAACGCATCGAAGAGACCGCGGCGTTTACGCCCGTCAAGCCGAAGGAGGAGACTGCGCCCTTCCGTCGTCCTGTGTCGTTCGATCAGGAGCCGACGCATCTCGCAAAGCAGGAACCCGAACGCATCGAGGAGACCGCGGCGTTTACGCCGGTCAAGCCGAAGGAGGAGCCCGCGCCCTTCCGTCGTCCGACGTCGTTCGACGATACCCCCGTGCAGGAAACCGCAGCGTTCCGCCTCCCGTCCTTCCTGCATGCCGCGCCGGTCGCGGCGCCGATCCCCGTGCCTGTCCCCTCTCCCCTTGTACCGGAAAGCCGTGTACACGCGGACATTCCGAAGGAGACGGCGACGCACGAAGCGCCGCCCGAGCCGGAGATCAGCCCGCTTTCACCGGAAGCTTCCCCGCAGGAGGAAGTCTCGGCCGCGGCGCCCGTTCCCGCGCCCTGCCCTCCCCTTACTCCGGAGCGACAGGATGAAACGAGCCTTTCGCCTGACGAAGGCGACGGCGACGAACAGGAAGCATGCGACGGCTCCGCTGCAGCGGAGCAGAGCGAAGCGGTCACGCCGATGAACGAGGCGGAAGAAGCGAACGCCGCCGACACGGGCAGCTCCCCTTGCGCCGGGGAGCCGATCATCGCTGAAGAACAGGAACCCCTCCGGCCCGCCCTGCGGCGCATGGCGATCCTTCCGAGGGAAGCGCGGCGGCCGATCGAGCCGCTCCCGATCCGCCGCATCTGCGGATAAAAAAACCATCCGGAACCAAACACTCCGCTGCACCGCGCAGCGGAGTGTTTTTTCGTTATGATTCGCTTCGGATCAGCCGCGCCATATCCTCCGGCATCGGCGCGGACAGCGCAATCGTTTCTCCCGTGATCGGATGCGGAAACATCAGCGCTCCGGCATGCAGCGCCGGGCGGTCGATCCTGCTGCTTCGCGTCCCGTACAGCCAGTCGCCGACCAGCGGATGCCCGATGTGCGCCATATGCACGCGCAGCTGATGCGTCCTTCCGGTATACGGGGTGAGCCGCACAAGCGACAGCCCTCCGGCATGCGCAAGCACTTCGCAAAGGCTCCTTGCCTCCGCGCCGTCCGCGCGGACCATGCGTTCGTAGGTCGACCCCGGACGCGGCCCGATCGGTGCGTCTATGACCTGCACTTCCGGCTCCGGCACGCCTTCTGCCAGCGCCAGATACGTTTTCCGGAACTGTCCGGCATGCTGGATCGACTTCATGCGCGCGTGGATATAGCCGCTCTTTGCGACGGTTAAAAGCCCTGTCGTGCCCTTGTCAAGACGGCTGACCGGATGCGGATTGCAGTCCGTCGGAAGATAAGCGGCAAGCGCGTTTTCCACGGTGGGCTCCTCGGGATCGCGCGCGGGATGCACGCTGAAGTTTGCGGGCTTGTCAAGCACGATCAGCCATTCGTCCTCATACACGACGGACAGCGGATACGGGATCGGCCGGATCGGCAAACGCTCGCCGTCCGACGGATCGAACGCGACGACGTCGCCCGCATGCACGCGCGCGACCGTATAGACTGGAACGCCGTTCAAAAGCAGCGCGCCGGGTCGATGCTTGAGCCGGCTCAAGTATGTTTCCGATACGCCGAACGCATCGCGCAGCACGTCCGAAACGCGCCGGTTTTCGTCCCGCTCCGGGACCTGACAGGAGAGCATCTTCATGTCCAAAGTATACCATGCGGCGCGGCGGCTGACAATCCCGGATTGCGGATCCCGCAGTCCGGACGCTCTTTTCGCACTTGACGCGTCCGCTATGCTTTGTATATAATATTGGCAGTGAACCGGACGACCGGCTCGCCGCAATTCATCGAAGGGAGATCGATCTGTGGAACAGCAAAAGAAACGCTGCAGCTTCTCGCTGCGTCGCATGCTAGCGATCGTGCTGACGCTGCTTGCGCTCTTCACCGTCTTCTGGCCGACGATGGCCAACTATACCCGTGACGCGCTGATTTCGCTCAATCCGGGCGCCTACTCAAACTATCTGAAGCGCGGCATTTCCGAGGAGGATGCGTATAAACTTGTCAAGGCCAATATGCTGTCCGCCGGCATGACCTTCAACGACGCGCGCACGTACATGAACAATGAGCTGACCAAAACGCATCTGTGGGAGGACAATCCGTATGCATTCGGAGGCCGCGCCTACAGTCAGGGAACGGCGAGAACACTCTTGACCGTGTTTGTGATCCTGCTGAACACGCTGTTTTTCGGCATGCTGCTCACCGGTCTTGCCGCAATCGTGCTGTACATTCTGAATCAGACGCGCATCGTCGGCATCGTCTTTGCCGGGCTTGCGGTGCTTTCCTCCGGCGCCATTGTCGGCGGGATCATTGCGGCAAAGTCGATCGGACTTGCCGAATTTGCCCCCGGCGTCGGCCTGTTTTTGCTGCCGGTCTTTGCCGTCGCGGCGTTTTTGATCTATCAGCCCGAGGGCGGCAAAAAGCCGAAGCCCGTTAAGGCCGCACCTGCGCCCGCGCCGATTCCCGCGCCTGCGCCCGCGCCGGTCGCTGCGGCTGAGCCTGCGCCCGCCGCC
>JAEEGJ010008025.1_pt1 | contig 29484 bp, 24 predicted proteins | sample 8958761 | NCBI WGS metagenome assembly JAEEGJ01 (sample SAMN16246546, study PRJNA631951) | gut metagenome | biome: gut microbiome; feature: rumen; material: RS-attached | host: Bos | place: Iran: Karaj | collected 2018-10
CAATCTCTATCTCACCACTCAATTCATCGACATGGACATCACCATGGTGATGGCACTGAACATGTATGACGAACTGAAAAGGAGTGGTGACAGACTTGATATAGACCAACTCTCCACTTTATTGGGCATGCCCATCGTCCCCACCACGGGTCGGACGGGCACAGGCATCGCCGACCTTTTTGACAAAATCATCGAAGTGTTCGAGGGACGTGATACCAAGACCCGCCATATCCATGTCAACCATGGGCAAGAGTTGGAACAGCATATCAAAACACTTCGCACAGAACTATACGAACACGGCTTCAGCGACAATATTAGCACCCGTTTCTTAAGTATCAAATTGTTAGAAAAAGACAACCAATTGGAGCAGTATGTTCAGCAACGCGACCCCGACGGCAGCGTACTGGAAATGCGCAACCAGATTGCCGAAGAGTTCAAGCGCCATAGTGGCCGCCGATTGGTGGACAAAGACATAAGCAAAGGACACCAGGTAACAGTGGAACCCGAGCACCAAGACATCGAATCGGCAATCACCGATGCAAAATACGCCTTTGTGCGTGGTGCATTGGCCGAATGCTACGAGAAAAACGAAAAGAGCACCCTTCATGCACATACCGACAAGATAGATTCGGTGGTGACCCACCGTTGGCTTGGCTATCCTGTGTTCCTCGTGGTGATGTTCATCACCTTCTTTTGCACCTTTGCCATCGGGCAGTACCCCATGGACTGGCTTGATGCTCTTTTCGGCTGGCTCGGCGAAGTGGTGGGTTCAGCCATGAGCGACGGACCGCTTAAGAGTCTGATCTGCGACGGTATCATCGCCGGTGTGGGTTCCGTTCTCGTATTCTTGCCCAACATACTTATTCTCTACCTTTTCATCTCGTTCATGGAAGACAGCGGATATATGGCACGTGCTGCCTTTATCATGGACAAACTGATGCACCGTATGGGTCTCCACGGCAAGAGTTTCATCCCCATGATAATGGGCTTCGGCTGCAACGTGCCTGCCATCATGGCTACACGCACTATTGAAGACCGCAAAAGCCGCCTGCTCACCATGCTTATCATCCCCATGATGAGTTGCTCGGCACGTATCCCTGTCTACGTCATCCTCGTGTCGGCATTCTTCAGCCAATGGGCTGCATTCGTCCTTACAGGGCTCTATCTTTTCGGCATGATAATGGCCGTGCTGATGGCCAAACTATTCAGCCGTTTCTTTGTCAAAGGCGAGAGCTTGCCTTTCGTCATGGAACTACCGCCCTACCGCATGCCCACTGCCAAAGCCGTTCTACGCCACACTTGGGAAAAAGGCAAGGAATATCTCAAGAAGATGGGCACCATCATCCTCGGAGCCAGTATCATCGTGTGGGCATTAAGCTACTTCCCCACCAATGACAACCGCCAGATTCAAGCCGAGAACTCCTACATGGCTAAAATTGGCAAGACCATCGAACCTGCCATGCGCCCCTGCGGATTCGACTGGCGACAAAGCGTATCGCTTTTGGCTGGCATTGGAGCCAAGGAAGTGGTGGCCAGTACCATGGCCGTAGTCTACGCCACTTCGGATACAGAAGCGCAAATGCTTGAAGAAAATTTCGAAGAGGAGGAAGGCGAAAACAGAATATCCGAACTGGTACGCGACAACATGACACCCCTGTCGGCAGCCAGCATGTTGTTATTTATACTATTATATATGCCCTGCATCAGCACAGTCGTAGCCATCAAGAATGAGAGCGGCAAATGGAAATGGGCTTTGTTCACCGTGGCCTACACCATCGGGTTAGCATGGATAGTGTCAACCGCATTCTTCCAAATAGGCAGTTTAATACTATAACTATGGTACAAACGATTATAGCAATACTCATTGTGGCGGTAGCCGCAGGCTTTGCTGTAAGGAGACTGCTACGCACCCTGAAAGGCAAAAGCAGTTGTCCCGGCGGCTGTGGCCAGTGCCCTGCACGGAACAAGGAATGCCACTGTCACGACAATATAATCCTGCCGGATACCCATATAGATTGACCTTCAAGATACATGTTATGATGCAGCACTAAGACAATACACACAAAAATCCCAAACATGATACTGTTTTATACATCCTATAATAATCATAAATTAATGATTTCTTAACGGTAATTCTTGTTTACAAAAAGAGAATTATGGTGAATTAGCATTGCTTTGCAATGATTTATTTGAACAATTAGAGGTTGCCTGTACACAATATCCCCTTTTTTCGTGCGTTATAATTAGGAAAAACCGCAGAACCGGCACGAACAATGAACCGTGAAAAAGAGATATTTAAAGTAACACTGGTGGGTAGTGCAGCCAATGTACTGTTGACAGTGTTCAAGTTTATCGCAGGTGTTGTAGGCCATAGCGCAGCTATGACCGCCGACGCCGTCCATTCACTCTCCGACCTGCTGACCGACGCCGTGGTGCTGGTCTTTGTACGTATTAGTGGCAAGCCTGAAGACTGCGGACATGACTACGGCCACGGCAAATACGAGACCCTCGCCACCACCTTCATCGGCATCGCACTGGTGATAGTGGCTGCTGGAATTGGATATAAAGCAACGACAGCACTCTTCTACTGGTGGCAAGGCGGGACATTGGAAGCTCCCGGCATGGTGGCACTATGGGCGGCAGTCGTATCCATCGTCCTCAAAGAACTTGTCTACCAATACACAATCCACTGCGGACGAAACCTCAACTCCCCTGCTGTGGAAGCCAACGCTTGGCACCACCGCAGCGATGCTCTCTCGTCACTTGGCACCTTGGTAGGCATTGGCGGAGCCATACTGATAGGCAACCGATGGACTGTCCTCGACCCACTTGCCTCACTGGTCGTGACATTCTTCATCCTTCGTGTGGCATGGAAACTGCTACGGCAGGGAATTGACGAACTGATGGAAGCCTCTCTACCCGAAGATGTAGAGAACGAAATTCTCTCCATTGTCACTTCATTCCCCGACGTGCAAGACCCACACCACCTTCGTACACGCCGTATCGGCAGCCGCTATGCCATCGAGCTGCACATCCGCATGGACGGCAACCTGTCACTCAACACTGCCCACACCCGCACCTATGAAATCGAACAAGCTTTGAAAAAACGCTTCGGCTCCGCCACACATATTACCATCCACGTCGAACCCGCACACACAGACACCGATAAATGATATTAACGACATTGAGCGTTACTATAGTTGCACTGGAACACAATTCCAACACAACAGGAAGAGGACATCATTTGTCCTCATGCATATTGGACTCACCTGTCAGACTCTGACTATTTTAAGAACCTATCCAAATAGCAGACAATCTTGAAAGCCCAGCGATGACTGCGAAGATGTTGCATTCTGCTTATGTCAAGGAAATACTTGTCATAGTCCGATAGGAAAGCGTGCGGCACGATATCAGACAGAACCTTGCGTCTTTCTCTCTCAGTAATATCATGTGCCGTCTCACTGATACCTGTCATGTCATATAATGCCACATCAACATCCGAAACAACTGGCTTTACTCCATGGAAGACAATCACCTGCATGAACCACTTCCAATCCGATACAATTCTTAAGGATTCATCATACAGACCATACCTTGCAAACAAGTTTTTCTTGATAAATGTGGATTGATGAGGAATAGTATCACAATAAAACAACAAAAATGAGAAATCATTGTTGGGCTCTCTAAGAGACAGTGTACCATCGCTATTCTGCATTTGCAATCGACCGACCAGCATGTCCGGATGATGATGTGTCTCAATCTGGCTGGCAATCTTTTCCAACACAGAACTATCGGAGAAACAATCGCCACTATTCAAGAAAAGCAGATACTCCCCCGTGGCCTTAGAAATACCCTTGTTCATTGCATTATATATGCCACTGTCTGGCTCAGACACCCAATTGATTGCAATTGTATCCGAATAGCGTTTGATTATATCAACACTGCCGTCGGTACTGGCACCATCAATAATGACATACTCATAATCTTTGTATGATTGCGACGCCACACTTTCAACAGTCTTTTGCAACCCATTCCTGTTGTTACGATTAATCGTTATGACTGTAATCATCTTGTTTCCATACTTTAATATTACAAAACTTTACAAATTATTTCTACAATAAAAGAATAGAACTTATTTACACATTGACAAATAGCCAAAGCTACAGCATCTTTACGGTGTGAAATCAAAAAATATCCAATCACAACGCACTGCAAAAATACAAATTTTTTCCCGTACAACAACTTTTTCTACAGAGAAAAGAAAGCACGGTAGCGACAATTTCTCCCACCTGAGGCACCCACTCGAGCACAAAGGCAGCCACGCCTGTGGGCATTGACACTGCCCGGCACCAAGCATAGAATACCACTGCTCCGGCAGCACTATACTGCAAGAAATCAGAGTTGACCTATCGTTTCTGTCACATCAGCATCCTGTCTATCCTGATTATTGAAAGAAAAAGTGTATCTTTGCAAAAGATAATATTACAAAATCACCATCAATAATCAAGAAAACATGCGAAGAATCAGTATTTTATTATCCCTGTTATTGCTCACACTTCCACTGATGGCTCAGGTGCAGACTTTCGAATGGCAGGGAAAACAGCGACAATATCTCATCAAATCGCCTGCCGGGCATACCGGGAGCGTCCCTGTTCTGTACTTCCTGCACGGCTTAGGCGACAATATCACTCGGCTGGACAACGAATTTCACTTCCAGCAAATAGCCGACAGGTTCGGTTGGATAGTCGTTGTGCCCCAGGCACTGAACGAAGGCTACGGAACCATGTGGAATGCCGGGCTGATGAACAGCAGCACCGATGATGCCGGCTTCCTGCTGGCCCTCCTCGACACTTTGGCAGCAAGAGGTTCGGTAAACCTTGACAGCGTTTTCTTTACGGGTTTCTCAATGGGCGGCTTTATGACGCACCGCATGGCCATCGAGCATGGCGACCGCATCACGGCCTGTGCCCCCGTCAGCGGTTTGATAACCCACTCACTATCCAACCGCCAGGCTGTCGCACCTGTCAAAATGCTACATATCCACGGCACCGCCGACCCGGTGGTAGGCTACGACGGGAACTCACAGTATTTTGGTGGAAACCTCGGCCTCGGCGTAGAAGCTATACTTGACTACTGGAAAGCAGCCGACAACTGCACCGACGAGCCCGTTATCGACACCTTTCCCGACCTGCGCAACGACGGGTTACGCTTTATCCGATTCACCTATCAGGGCGATGCACCCCTTCAGCACATCAAAGTCATCGGCGGCAACCACACCTGGTACCACAGCGAAGAGCAATACGACATCGGCTACATGACCGAGATATACAAGTTCTTCACCTCCAACAACGGCGGGAATGCGGGCATAACCCAACCCACGCACAATTCTCTTAGACTCTGGCCCAACCCCACAATGGGCAGAATCACGGTCGAGCTGCCGGAAAAAAGTAACCTAGAAGTAATAGACATGCATGGCCATATCGTGGCCACCTACCAGCTGCAGCCCGGCACACACCACCTCGACCTCACCCACCTGCCCAAAGGTTTATACCTCATCAAAAATAAAGTTTCGGGGGCCACATTAAAAGTATTGGTCACATACTAAAAAAAACGTTGCGGCGACTGCTGCAACGTTTTTCTTTGAGCGGAAAGGAAGGGATTCGAACCCTTGAAGCGCTTTTAACGCTTACTCGCTTTCCAGGCGGGCCTCTTCAACCACTCGAGCACCTTTCCGTGGGTTGATTTTTGCATGTTGAGGAGCGTTCTCCCCTTGCGAAATCGGCTGCAAAAGTACTACTTTTTTCGCAATTAGCAAAAAAAAATGTATTTTTGCATTCAAAGAAAAACATAACAATAATAACAAATACACTAACAATGAAAAGATTAGTAATTTCTATTATGGCCATTACAATGCTTGCCACAGTAGGCTGCAAAAGCAACAAAACCGAAGAAAAATCGGAAATTCAACAAAAAGTTGACGAGTATGCAGAGTTTACGCTGACCACTGACCTGAGTGTGCTGAGCGAGAAAGAGAAACAGCTCATCCCCGTCTTCATCCAGATTGCCGACATCATGGACGACCTGTACTGGAGCCAGTACTTCGGCGACGAGAACCGCGCCAGCCTCGACACCATCACCGACCCCGCTATCAAGGCCTTTGCCCTGATACAGTACGGTGCATGGGACCGCTTGGGCGAAGAACGCCCCTTCATCCCCGGCTACGGCGAGCGTCCTGCCGGCTGCCATTTCTACCCGCTTGACATGACCGCCGAGGAATACGACGCCCTGGCCGACCCGGAGAAGAGCAGCCAGTACACCGTCATCCGCCGCAACGACGACGGCTCACTCAAAGTGGTGCCCTATCATGTGGAATATGCCGACCGCTTGGCCAAAGTGGACAGCCTCATGGGCGTGGCCATCGACCTGGCCGAGGATGCCGGACTAAAGAAATACCTCACCGAGCGCCGCAAAGCCCTCATGACCGACGACTACTATGCCAGCGACCTGGCCTGGATGGACATGAAGCAGAGCAAACTCGACTTTGTCGTGGGACCCATTGAAAACTACGACGATGCACTCTACGGTAGCAAGACCAGCTACGAGTCGTTCATCCTCGTGAAGGACGAGAAATGGAGCAACGACCTGGCCAAGTTCGTCAAGATGCTGCCCCAGCTGCAAAACGACCTGCCCTGCGACCCGAAATACAAACCCGCCATGGCCGGTGCCGAGAGCGACCTGAACGTGTATGACGTCATCTACTATGCCGGCGACTGCAACGCGGGCTCCAAAACCATCGCCATCAACCTGCCCAACGACGAGCGCATCCACAAAGAGAAAGGCGCCCGCCGTCTGCAGCTGAAGAACGCCATGCAGGCCAAGTTCGAGACTATCCTGCAGCCCATTGCCAACCTGCTCATCAACGAAGACCAGCTCGACAACGTCAACTTCAACGCCTTCTTCAGCAACGTCTGCTTCCACGAGGTGGCCCACGGCTTAGGCATCAAAGAGACCGTCACCGACGGCAAGAGCCTCCGCGAAGCCCTCGGCAGCCAGTACAGCGCATGGGAAGAGGCCAAGGCCGACATCTGCGGTTTGTTCCTCACCACGCACCTTATCGAGATGGGCGAAATCACCAACTGCACCAAGGAGGACGCTTTCGTCACCTTCATTGCCGGCATCCTGCGCAGTGTGCGCTTCGGTGCCACCGAGGCCCACGGCATAGCCAACATGATGTGCTTTAACTACCTGCAGGACAACGGAGCCTTCACCCGCAACAAGGATGGCAAATACGTCATTGACGTAGAGAAAGCCGAAGCCGCCATGAGAAGCTGGGCCGCACTCATCCTGCAAGTGGAAGGCGAAGGCGACATAGCCTTTGCCAAGAGCTACTCGGCCGAGAACGGCAAAATCCGCGCCGACCTGCAGAAAGACCTCGACCTGATCGCCTCGAGCAACATTCCCCGCGACATCCGCTACAACCAGGGTCTGAAAGCCCTCGGTCTGTAACCATACATCTGACAGACGCTTAGTCCGCCCGTGCAGGCCAGTGGCCCGCACGGGCGGCTTGCATTCCAACTCCCATCTCGAAACAAATACTAATCTGCCATAAAGCCTAATGACCGATTTGGGTTGAAAGGAAAAACAAAGAGACCATTGAAAGAAAACAACCAGAGAGAACCTTGTCCACTGACAAATACACATAATAAAAATAATATTTTTAACAAGAATAATCGTTTTTCAGAAATTATGTGTATATTTGCATTTTGTATTATAAGCATGTTATTTTTATAACGTGCGAATAATAGGTGGATTACGCCCAACGCCCTTGGACAGGGGCGCGCGTTGAAAAGGTATTTTATAGCCAAGAATCTTCCAGAAGCCTCAGGCCTGTGCGTGAGGGAGTGGAAGAATTGTCCCTAAAGGGACACGGCAAAAGAAGCGATGACCAACACGAAAAGAACGGGGTTGCCGACATGAACGAGATACACTGGTATGCTGCAAAAGTGAAGTACAACCGCACGCAACCCATCAGGGAACAGCTGACGGCAGACAGAGTTCGGTACTATGTGCCGGAGGTTATCGGGTCGCTGGTGTTCCTGCAAGTCTCGGAAGATTATCTTAGCCACTTTGAGCAAGACAATTTCAGCCGCCTGTGGCTATACCGGAATCCTTTGACGCACAAGCCCTCGCCCATACCCGACCGGGAAATGGAAGTGTTCATGTTCGTATGCTCGGCGGGGAAGCAGGGACTGACGTTCCTGGGCGACGACAAGCCAGAATACCATCTGGGCGACCGCGTAAGAGTTACCGAAGGACCTCTGAAAGGTGCCGAAGGCCACATCAAGCGCATCAAGAAAGACCGCCGACTGGTGGTGAGCATCAGCGGCGTAGCCGCAGTGGCGACAACCTATATACACCCACAGTTTTTAGAAACTATTGATTGACGCAGAATGAGACGTCCATTGTTTCCCCTCGATCCGATAAAGGACAACTACTACTATCCCGGCAAGAACTTTACCGAGCAGGGCAGCGAAGGCTGCGACGAGTTGAATCTCGACACCATAGACGATGCCGATGTGAGACGTGTATGCGAGAATGTCGAGACCGAACCCATCAAAGAGGTCTACCGCTGGTTTCTTGACCATAAGGACGAATTTGCCCCCACCTCGCTCGTCTGCTCACTGAAGAATAACGGCAGCGACCCGCTACCCGAGCGCGAGAACGGCGAGCCTTATCACGCCATTTTCGTGCAGAGGCCTTTGCATACCATCTACGAGCTGGACATCTTTCTGGCCAATGCCAACAAACACCTTGACAACGGTGGCTACCTGATGTGCAACTGCCGCACCTCGTCGGTTAAGAAGGCGGTAATCTACAGCCGCTATCCCAAGGGGATCAACCGCCTGTACTACGGCTTCCATTATCTGTGGCACCGCGTATTCCCAAAGATAAAGGGGCTGAAAGAGATATATTTCGCCGTCACCAAGGGGAAAAACCGCACGTTCCACCGGGTAGAGATACTGGGACGGCTGTACCACGCCGGATTCGAAGTGTTGTATGAGAATACGGCACACGGCGAGTTCCGCGTGCTGGCGCGCAAGGTGAAGGACCCCATCACCGAAGGTGTGCCGAGTTCGTCGCCCATCGCCAAGCTGAAACGTGTGGGCAAAAACGGCAAGATAATCACAGTATACAAGTTTCGCACAATGTACTCCTACAGCGAATATCTGCAGGAATATGTGTATGAACACCGCCAGCTTGACAAGACAGGCAAGTTCTACCACGACTACAGGGTGAACACCATGGGTTCTTTCCTGCGCAAAACCTGGCTCGACGAGCTGCCGATGGTCGTCAACATGCTGAAGGGTGAGATGAAACTGGTGGGGGTAAGGCCCCTGTCGCGCCAGTTTTTCAGCCTCTACACACCCGAACTGCAGGAGCTGCGCACCCGCACAAAACCGGGGCTGCTGCCGCCGTTGTACTACGAGAAAGAGCAACCCGAGACGCTCGAAGGCATCCAAGAGTCGGAGCGGCGCTATATCGAGGCCTACCTGAAGCATCCATTCCGTACAGACTGGAAGTATTTCTGGGGCATCGTGGGTAATATTCTGATAAAACACAAACATTCACATTAATATACTATCAACAGCATTGATATGAACGAGACACAGGCTTGGACCACTATCATTAAGCCGAAAGACAGCCTTTGGTCAATCGATTTAAAGGAATTGTGGCGTTACCGCGACTTGAATTCTTTATTTGTAAAGAGGAATATTATCACGCAGTATAAGCAGACTATACTGGGACCGCTATGGTTTGTTATCCAGCCCATCCTGACAGTAGTCATGTACATGGTGGTGTTCGGCGGCATCGCAGGCATTGCGACCGACGGGATACCGCAGCCCCTGTTCTACCTGGCAGGCACCTGTCTGTGGCACTATTTCTCAGACTGCTTGAACCGCACATCAAATACCTTTGTGACCAACAGCGGCTTATTCGGCAAAGTGTACTTCCCACGCCTGATTGTACCCATATCCAATGTAATATCCAACCTGCTGCGCTTTGGTATTCAATTGTGCCTGTTTGCTGTAGTATATATCGTCTATGCAATTTCTGGGTGCACAGCACACATGAACTGGTATGCACTCTTGTTCCCGGTATTGGTTGTGATGCTTGCCGGACTGTCTCTCGGATTCGGCGTTCTCATTTCGAGTTTGACTACCAAATACCGCGACTTGCAGATTCTCTTCTCCTTCATCCTGCAGTTGTGGATGTACGCCACCCCCATTGTCTATCCCCTCAGTCTGGTAAAAGGGAAGATGGCCGCCGGTTTCGACCTCTATTTTCTCATGCACTTGAACCCCGTCACCCCCGTGCTTGAGGCTTTCAAATACGGTGTGCTGGGTGCTGGAGAGTTCATCGGCTGGGGCTGGCTGGCATACAGTTTCTTGTTCATGATAGTCCTGCTGCTCCTCGGTATCCTTGTATTCAACAAGACCCAGAAGAGCTTCATGGACACCGTTTAATAAAATTTCAATTGTGTGGCAATTCTCATGTCACTATCCACCCTACTCCATTTACACTTTACAAATAGATGAAAAAAGCACTTATCACTGGTATTACCGGTCAGGACGGCAGCTATTTGTCGGAATTCCTTATTGGCAAAGGCTATGAGGTGCACGGCATCATCCGCCGGTCGTCGGTGGACTTCCGAGAGCGCATTGCACACTTGGAGGGGCATCGGCATTTCCATTTACACTACGGCGACATGGGTGACACCTTGAGTATCATACAGGTGGTGGGGAAAGTCCAGCCTGATGAGATATACAATCTTGCAGCCCAAAGCCATGTGCAGGTGAGTTTCGATTCGCCAGAATACACAGCCAACGTCGACGCCACCGGAGTGCTGAGAATTCTTGAGGCTGTGCGCCAGTGCGGACTGGAACAGCATTGCCGCATCTATCAGGCCAGCACTTCGGAATTGTATGGCCGCGTGGAAGAGGTTCCGCAGAATGAGGATACCCCTTTCCATCCCTACAGCCCCTATGCCGTGGCAAAGCTCTACGGTTACTGGATAGTTAAGGAGTACCGTGAAGCCTACCACATGTTCTGCTGCAACGGCATCCTTTTCAACCACGAGAGCGAGCGCCGCGGAGAAACTTTCGTCACGCGCAAGATAACCCTTGCCGCCGCCCGCATCAGGCAGGGCAGGCAAGAGAAACTTTATTTGGGCAACCTGTCGTCGTTACGTGACTGGGGATATGCCAAAGACTATGTGGAATGCATGTGGCTGATTCTTCAGCACGACAAGCCCGAAGACTTTGTCATTGCCACCGGCCAGCAGCACACGGTGCGGGAGTTCTGCGAGCGGGCGTTCCACTACGCCGGACTGAAGCTGCGATGGGAGGGCGAAGGCGCTGACGAGAAAGGCATCTGCGAAGCCGTTGACGACACTACCGCCTGCGGACATCTGGTTGGCAAAACACTGGTGGAAGTCAGTCCCGATTTCTACCGTCCCACCGATGTGGTGAACCTGCTGGGCGACCCGGCCAAAGCCCAACGCCTTCTTGGCTGGAACCCTGAAAAGACCTCCTTTGACCAGCTGGTCAAGCTGATGGTTGAGAACGACATGGCCAAGATTGCATCCGACGACGCGGCAGCACGAGTGCGCTGCAATCTTGCAGAATATTTGGAGAAAGGCATTGTAAAATGAATCACGACTCAAAGATATACGTAGCCGGACACCGCGGCATGGTGGGTTCTGCCATTGTGCGAGAGCTCCAACGGCGCGGATACAACAACCTTGTGCTGCGCACACACAGGGAACTCGACCTGCGCAGACAAGAGGCTGTAGAGCGTTTCTTTGCCACAGAGCGTCCCGAATATGTCTTCGTGGCCGCCGCCAAGGTGGGCGGCATCGTGGCCAACCAGAGTGCCCTTGCCGACTTCATGTACGACAACATGATTATGGAGATGAACATCATCCATTCGGCCTGGCAGACCGGTTGCCGCAAGCTGGAATTCCTTGGCTCCAGCTGCATATATCCCCGCCTTGCCCCGCAGCCCATGAAAGAGGACTGCCTGCTAACCTCATCCCTGGAACCGACCAACGAGGCTTACGCCTTAGCCAAGATTTCCGGCCTGAAATACTGCGAATATTTGAACCGGCAATACGGCACAGACTTCATCAGTGTGATGCCCACCAACCTATACGGCCCCAACGACAACTACCACCCTGAGCACAGCCACGTACTGCCCGCCTTGATACGGCGTTTCCACGAGGCCAAGACAGCAGGGCTGGACACCGTCACCTGCTGGGGCGACGGCACACCCTTGCGCGAATTCCTCTACGTCGACGACCTGGCCGACCTTTGCGTCTTCCTCATGGAGAACTATTCCGGCAACGAGACCGTCAATGCCGGCACCGGCAAAGAGATCAGCATCCGGGAACTGACGGAGCTTGTGGCACACATTGTCGGCTACACGGGAGCCATTGTATGGGACACCACACGACCTAACGGCACTCCCCGCAAACTTCTTGACGTTAGCAAAGCCACCGCCATGGGATGGACTTACAAGACCGAACTGGCTGACGGCATTAAAATGACATACAAAGACTTTTTAGAAAACCCCACACGGGCAGAACGATAACATATGGCAACAGCAATAGAATTTGAGAACATCTCGAAACAGTACCGGCTTGGATTGGTATCGACACGCACCCTCAGCCACGACCTCAAACGGTGGTGGACAATCAATATACTAAACCGGGAAGACCCCTATCTGAAAATCGGCGAGACCAATGACCGATCCACAAAAGGAGAGAGCGAATATGTGTGGGCACTCCGCAACATCGACTTCAAAGTCGAACAAGGAGATGTAGTGGGCATCATAGGCAAAAACGGCGCAGGCAAGAGCACCTTGCTGAAACTTCTGTCGAAGGTCACCGGCCCCACCACTGGAGTCATCCGCGCACGTGGCCGTATCGGCTCGCTGCTCGAAGTCGGCACGGGATTCCACGGTGAGATGACCGGACGTGAAAACATCTTCCTCAATGGAGCCATCCTTGGCATGACAAAAACCGAAATCAGCAGAAAACTTGACGAAATCGTTGACTTCAGCGGCTGTGAGCGCTACATCGACACACCCGTCAAACGCTACAGCTCGGGCATGACCGTCCGGCTCGGCTTTGCCGTTGCCGCATTCCTCGACCCGGAAATCCTCGTTGTTGACGAGGTTCTGGCTGTCGGCGATGCCGAGTTCCAGAAGAAAGCCATCGGCAAGATGCAGGATGTCAGCAAGGGCGAAGGGCGCACCGTGCTGTTCGTCAGCCACAATATGACATCCATCAAGAGCCTGTGCCACACCGGCGTAATGCTGCAGAACGGCATGGTGAAAGAAATAGGCCCCATCGAACCCATCGTGGCACACTACCTACGTGGCGACAGTGCCATAGAGAACCACAAGCAATGGGACAATCCCGAACTGAAAGGGGGTGGATTTGAACTGCTTGAAATCGGCGTCTGCAAGCATGGCGACAACTGGACAACCATCATGCGCATGGACGATGACATCGACATCGTCATCAAATACCGCCTTACAATACCGTTCAATTCCTTCTGGCTGACCATGCACTTGAAAAACGAACAAGGCGAGAAAATGTTCTCCACCTCCGGCGGCGGCCGCTGCTACGAAACCCGTCACGACAAAGGTGTATATGAACAGGTTTGCCATATTCCCGCTAACTTCCTCAACTGGGGAAGCTACGTCATCGACCTCATGGCCATCACAGCCGACGGAGGAATACACCACCTGATAGGCGCACATGGCGACGACATCATCTCCTTCTCTGTTGAGAGCAAAGAAAAAAGCATCGGCGGCTGGATGTACAAAGAGCCAGGCAACATCACTCCGACATTCGACTATAGCGAAAGCAAACTCTCCTAAGAACCTCCTCCTCACCCATGGATGAACGATATACATACCTTGTAGCTACACGCTGTTTCACCTACAACCACGCGCCATACATCAAAGACACTCTTCAGGGATTCGCCATACAACAGACAACCTTCCCTGTCGTAAGTGTCATCATCGACGATGCAAGTCCCGACGGTGAGCAGGACATCCTACGTTCCTGGGCAAAGCAGAACCTTGCCCTCGACGAAGAGGGATTTGCATACGACAGAGCCATGGACTACGGCGAACTATTCTTCGCCCGCCACAAAGACAACAGCAACGCCCATTTCGCCATACTCCTGCTGAAAGAGAACCACACCCAGCATGGTAAAAGCGGACTTCGTTACAGCTACTCACTACCCTGGATTGCCAACGCGACCTATTTTGCACTATGCGAAGGCGACGACTACTGGATCGACCCTTTAAAACTGCAGAAACAGGTCGACCACATGCAACAGCATCCTGAATGCGGGCTCTGCATCACCGACTTTAAATACCAGCACGGCACCGACCCAAATCTCAGCCGCGCCGCATTCGGAGAGATGAAAGAGTTCCGTCCTGCAACGCTTCGCGACCACCTGTTCAACGCAGGCTATATCGGGCCCATGACTTGGGTCTTCCGGCAAGACTTATACAACCAAGGCTTGGCCAACGCCAAACCCCGCAGTGACGGTACCTTTGCCATGGCACTGGATTTCTTTGCCCTGTCCGAGGTACACTACCTGGACGACGTCACAGCCGTCTACCGGGGCCACGAGAACAGCGCCTCCAACCAATCCAACTACAAAGTAAACTTCAAATACTGCAAAGGCATCTTCAGCACCCAGCTGGAATATGCCGAAAAGTATTGCAACGACAACTCCACACTGACACTGCTCAAAGTACAAGGCTACACCACTTACATGATGGATGCCATCGAAGCCGAAGACGAAGAATTTATCCAGGAAGCTTCCGATTACTTCAAATCCATAGGAATGGAAATGTCGTGGTTTATAAAAAAGTGCCGGAGGTATGTGGACTATAGAAAAAAATACGAACATCTATACTCAACAAAAGCCTATCGGTTAGGCAAACAACTACTAAAGCCGTTCAAGTTAATCCGCCATTAATGAATGTGTTAGTCCTTGGCGCATCAAAGACTCACGAATTAACGAATTAACGAATGTGTGAATGTGTTAACGTGTTAATGTGTGAGTCCTTGACTAACGAATTAACACATTAACGAATTAACGAGTTCATACAGGTGTGTTCTCTAACTGCAGCAACCCCATAGCAATGAGAAACAAAAAACGTCCCAGTGTCGACATAATACTCTGCAGCTACAACCAGGAGGAATATATATCCCAAGCCCTGGAGAGCTTGGTCAACCAACGGGTGGACGCAGATGTAAGGGTGATTGTCGCCGACGACTGCTCAACCGACCAGACTCCGCAGATAATCCACGAATACCAGGCCAAATCCCCATTCCCTTTCATATACCTGAAAGCCAACTCAAACATAGGGATGAAAGCCAACTACCGCAGAGCCTTTGCGGCATGCCAGGGCGACTATGTGGCCATCCTCGAAGGAGACGACTGGTGGCATGCATCCACACACCTGTCGCAGCACATAGACTTCCTTGAAAGCCACCCACGACATTCCATGTCATACAACCTCGTAGCCTACTACTGGCAGGACACCGGCGCTACACACCCTCAGCAATGGCTCTACAAAGACCTGCAATATCTCTCAATCAACCTCAGACAGCAAATAGCATGGGGCAACCAGATTGGCAACCTCTCATCCTGCATGTTCCGCACACGACTGCTGCACACCCTGCCCGATGCATTCTACCAGCTGAACTTTGCCGACTGGGAACTGGGCATCATGATGGCCCGTAAAGGACCCATCGCCATGCTCCGCGAAGTCACATCGACATACCGCATCAACAGTAAAGGACAATGGACCTCGCTCTCCAACGAAAAGAAATACGATTCCCAGATTCAGTCACTTGACGACATACAACCCCTGCTGCCCGCCTACTGCAAATGCTACATCCGCTCATTTCAGAAAAACATACGTTCCGGCAAAGAAATGCCATATGTCATACCCTTTAAATACAAACTCAAAAGTTTTATCAGAAAAAACTTACGCCACTCCGACTCCAAACTCTAAACTCTAAACTCCGACTCTAAACTCTAAACTCTAAACTCTAAACTATAGAACTCATGAGCAAAAACATACTTGTACTGCCCGGCACATACTGGCAGATAGCTTTAGTGGATAAAATCCGCGAAATGGGACATCACGCCTACGTCGTGAACCCCGCACCCGACTCCCCGGCATTCAGCCATGCCGACGGGTTCCTCCAGTCGGACATCTTCGACCGCAAGGCTGTCATCCCCTACGGCCAGGCCAACCACATCAACGCTGTGATGTCCGACCAATGCGATATTGCAATGCCCCTCATTGCAGAACTCGGCGAGGTATTCAACGTGCCGGCCATGGACCGTGCCACCGCTGCCCTCTACACCGACAAATTCCTCATGCGCGAATTCTGCAGACAGCACGGCCTCCCTCACCCCGAATACCGGCAGTGCCGGACAGCGGAAGAGGCAATAGCGTTCATGCACACACTCGGCAAGCCCATAATCATCAAGCCTCTCGACAGCAATGCAAGCCACGGCGTATTCAAATGCTCCACCCCCGAGGAAATAAAAGAGCATTTTGCCGAATCGCTGTCATTCTCCCGCGTAGAAAAAAACGTACTGGCCGAAAGATACATTGAAGGAACTGAATTCACCATCGACTCCATCAAGACCCCGCATGGCCACTTCCCATTGGCCATAAGCCAGAAAAAACACTTCCCCCACAACCCCAACATCGCCAACGAACTGCTGTTTTCACACTACAACCCGGACTTCGACTACGATACCCTTCGTCGAATCAACAACACATTTGTCAACAACACCAACCTCCAGTTTGGTTTCACCCATGCCGAATACAAATACGAGAACGGAGAATTCCTATTGATAGAAATTGCTGCGCGCGGCGGCGGCAACATGATATCTTCCGCCATCACCCAATACCTCTCCGGCTACGACACCTATCGATACCTGATAGAATGCTCAACCGGGAACATTCACGACCAAGACTTCTCAATCCGTCCAGAGTACCGCGACCGGGCTGCCGTACTGAAATTCTTCCCCACCCCCAACGGCGGAGGCAAAGTGACGGCAATAGAAGGCAGGGAATATCTCGACAACGAGCCCGACATCAAACACTACCGATTCAACTTCTCCGTAGGCGACACAATTTGCGACGCCGTGAACGACTCCGCCCGCATCGGCTTCTACATAGCCGGCAGCCAGACAATGGATAAACTGCAACAAGTCATGCAAAACGTTGAACAAAACGTACACATCAAAGTTCAATGAATGTGTTAATGTGTTTTGTTGATATGTTGATATGTTGATATGTTGCGAGTCGGATAAACTTATCAACTTATCAACGGACAACGAATTTACATATTTACGAATTAACGAATTCATTAATCATGAATTACACAGAAGAGGCACTCAGCCTCATCGACACAAATAAAATCTCCACCACCGAAGTGGCCGATGTACTGGGCAAGACTGGACAAGTGGAAGGCGTGCATGCCCTGACACCCGGACTGTTCCGCGCTGGCGAAGTAAAACTTGTCTACGCAATCAACAACAGCAATTGGCATGTCCACAAACAGCTGGCCGAATCAGACGATATCAAGGACAAAATACTGTTCATATACAACGTCAACTGCGACCGGGCCATTTTCGGGGACCTGGTAAGCAAATACATCATGCTCTATAAACGGGCAAAAGCCATCGTGGTGAACGGCAAGCTGCGCGATGCTCACCGCCTTATAAAAGAAAAGTATCCCATCTGGCTCAACGACGTGAGCCCCATAGGATGTGTCAACCACCCCAACGGCCCCGACATCGACCCCGAAATGCTTCAGCAGCTAAGAGCGCAATATGATGGCTCCATTATGGTATGCGACGACAGCGGTGTAGTGATGATACCCAAAAAGGAAATATCCGAAAAGCTAATCAACAAACTCAAGTTTATCGAACTTCAGGAAGATATATGGTTCTACTGCGTCGACACCTTGAAAATGTCCACCTTCGATACTGTTTGCCAGAAAAAATATCTTGAAGAGGATATTCTGGATCACAGATTAATGGCCCAGTTCCGCGAACTACAAAAAAACCTGTAAAATGCCCGACACGCCACTCGTCAGCATCTGTTGTTTGACTTTCAACCACGAAGCCTTCGTCCGTCAATGCCTCGATGGATTCCTGATGCAGAAGACCGACTTCGATATCGAAATCCTCGTCCACGACGATGCATCCACAGACAACACCCAAAGCATCCTGCGCGAATACCAGTCAAAGTACCCGGACAAGATTTTCCCACTCTATGAAACAGAAAACAAATATTCCAACGGATACAAAGGCCGCATGGATATTGTCTTCAACTACGCCCGTGCAAGGGGGAAATATATTGCCAGTTGCGAAGGCGACGATTATTGGACCGACCCGCAAAAGCTTCAAAAACAGGTAGACTTTATGGAGTCTCACCCCGAATACTCTGTCTGCTTCCACCGCTGCCAACACCTGAATACCTACTCTGGAGATATCACCGACGACCATTGCGGACATCTCATCCCCGCCGGTCAGGAAGGAATAGACATTTCTGCCGACATGGCCCTGGGCGATTGGATTACACAACCCCTCACAATGCTGTTCCGGAAAGAATGCTTTAGCCCCGAATGGCAGAAGAAATATAAATACTACCGCGACATGCACGAGATATACCATCTCCTCAACGCGGGTAAAGGCTACCTGTTCAACTTCATCGGTGGGGTGTACCGCTATCACTCGGGAGGTATACACAGCATGATCACCCGGGAGCAATATTGCATTACGTCACTCCCCATTGATGAAGAATTCTACCATATCAACCACACCCCGGCAGCCAAACGCAACTACCTCTACACTCTTCGGGACTGCATCAACTTCTATTCCGCAAAGAAAAAGAGCAAGGCTCTCGGCTATATTGTCAAACATTTTGCAGTATCGCACAACCTGCACATACACGCCAAGCAATTGTTTATGTTGTTAAAGACCTCCCGCCATGCTTAATTGTTTCGAGAACGGGGTTCTCTCCCCTCTGATGCAAAATATTACATCCTGCGCAGACCTCCCGGCATTCTTCATAGGCGGGAAAACCTACACCTACCACACACTCGCCTGTCGCACCACTGCAATACGGCAAACACTGCAGAGCCATTCCTGCCATCCCGGACAGCGCATTGCCCTTGCCGTCAACGACGACCTCGACACCTACGCATCCATCATTGCCCTGTGGTTGGAAGGATGTGCCTACGTGCCGCTGCATCCTCTGCAACCCATAGCCCGGAACCTTGAAATTGTCAAGCAGACCCAGCCGGCTCTCATCCTGCACACCTCCCCCGGTTCAACCCTCGCTTCCCAAGCCGCCCGGCAAGGATTCGACACCCTGTGCACCGCCCAGCTCGAAGACATCGAAGACATCGACTGCGACCCTGTGCCGACCCCCGACGAAAGTCTTGCCTACATCCTCTTCACCTCGGGCAGCACAGGAACCCCCAAAGGGGTATGCATATCGAGAGGGAATGTGGCAGCCTTTATCGACTCCTTCTGGAAAACAGGCATCACCGTCAACCCTGCCGACCGCTGCCTGCAGGCCTTCGACCTCACATTCGACGTAAGCATCCAAGCCTTTCTCACCGCCCTTCTTGGTGGAGCATGCGTCTACACCATACCCTACGGACAGGTGAAATACCTCCATGCCGCACAACTCATCATCGAGCAACGCATCACCCATGCCGCCATGGCGCCCTCCATGCTCACCTACCTCCGGCCATACTTCGACCAACTCAACCCCCGCAGCCTCAAAGTCACCATCCTCACCGCCGAAGCCTGCCCTGTAGAACTGGCCGAGGCATGGTTCGCCTGTGCCACGCAAACGGACATCTACGACTTCTACGGTCCTACCGAGGGGACAATCTACTGCACCTGCCACCGACTCAAACGCCACGGCGGCAACCCTGCCGCACACGGCATGGCCGCCATCGGGCAACCCCTGGCAAACGTCACGGCCATACTGGTGGACGAAGACGGAAACCCCGTCCCCAAAGGAGAAAAAGGCGAACTGTGCATTGCTGGAAGACAAGTGACACCGGGCTATTGGAACAACGAGCAAAAAAACACAACTGCCTTCTTCTCCCGGCGTGAGGGCGACACAACTATACGCTACTATCACACCGGCGACCTGTGCCAACTCAACAGCGACGGCAATATACTCTACTACGGACGTCTGGACCAGCAGACAAAGATACAGGGCTACCGCGTGGAACTGGGCGAAATAGAGTACCACGCACGCCAATTCAGCCAGCACCGCACCGTGGCGACAGCCTACACCAACCAGCGGGGACTTACTGAAATTGCCCTCTTTGTAGAAACCGCCCCCACCGACACCACATCCCTCTCAAACCACCTTGCCGAACAATTGCCCCACTACATGTTGCCGTCACAGATTGTGTGTGTGCCCGAATTCCCGCTCAACAAGTCGGAGAAAATCGACCGTCCCGCACTTGCAAAACTATTGGACACACAGCATTGAATTGATTGCTTGAACGCTTGATTGTGTTAATTCCTGAGTGGCTGGCGCGGTCAAACCACTCAAGCAATCAAACAATCAGACACTCAAGCAATCACTTAAGCAATCAAGCAATTAGACAATCAAGCAATTAAAAAAATGACACGACAAGAAATCATTGATAAACTGCAACCCATCGCCCAAAAAGTCTTTGCCCAGCCCGGGCTGGCACTGCGCGACGACCTGTGCGCCGCCAACCTGCCCGCCTGGACATCCCTCTCATTCACCCAGTTCCTAACGGAAATCGAGACGGTCTTCAACATCAAGTTCAAGATAATGGAGATTCTCCACATGCAGACAATGGGTTCTATCATCGACGCCACAATGACGCATCTGCCAGAATGAACACACCGCAACCCACCATCAAGCTATTCACCGCGCACCAACTCCGCGAGTGGCTCTACAGCAACCAACCTGCCGAAGGGCTATCGGAAGCCGTCATCTCGCGTGCCCGTGCAGCTGCAATCGTCCACAACCCGTACATCAAAGACCAAGTCCCCGTGGCCGCTGCACTCTACGAAGGTGATGAGCTGGCGGCATTCACGGCTTCATTCCCTGACCGCATAGGGGATAAAACATACCACTGGTTCAGCACCCTATGGTGTCATCCCGCCCACAGGGGAAAGGGCTATGGCCTTCTGGTGGTGGGAAGTCTATGCGAGGAGTTTGGAGCGGAAAACTGCCTGGACATGTGGGGAGCGCCCGAAACAGTGGGCATCTTCCGTTACCTGGGACACAACACCACCTCCTTCCCCGAATATCAATTTGAACCCAAGCATATCCAGAGAGGTACGCTTAAAGGAGAGGCTGCCCATCTGCTGAACTGCATGCACCGCATGAGCAGAAAGATGAAACACAAGCCTGTTCTCCCCTTTAAAGAAATAGACTACACGCTAAGATACATCAATCACATCGACAACAACACATAGCGTTTCATCAGACAGTATAGCGGCAACGACCTCATCCCGCGTTCCCAAGAAATGATGAACTGGATCCTCTCCCATCATTTCAAACGTTGCACGCCCCTCATGAACAAAGAGTCCCAGACAAATCCTTTCGACGACAGAGACTCTCGCTATTGGATGAGCGGTGTGTGCGTCATTGTCAAGAACCAAACAGTAGGCTTCTATATTATCCGCAATGCTGACAGCGAACTCTCTGTCAAATACCTATACTACCGTCCCGAATACCGCGACAGCGTATTCCACTCCATATCACAACATATCGCCGCCCTCGGCAATCCAAGATTCTCCACCCGCAACAGAGAACTGGCCGATTATGTATCGTCACTGAACCAGTTTGACCGAGAGACAGTCATAGATGTCTCCTTCTCCTATCCCGATGCATTCTGCATTTCACCCACCATCGTATCCCAAGGGGGCGACGGTGACGGGTTTGTTTGATTGGACTTAATGCAAATTAATACTAAAGTTTGAAAAGCATAATCAGTCGTTGAAGTAACCATTAATCGTCGTCATTTATTCGTTCCTTATTCGATCGTTCTCCCATCGTTTTCCGTTTCAGAAAGGGAAAAATGAGGGAAACATATTGAAAAACGATAAAACAAAGAACGATGCAACATCGAGCCCTGAGGGCACACAGAGGAACGTTGGGGACAAATATGCGACACACGCTTCGATTGCTTGATTGTCTGATTGCTTGATTGTTTGAGTAATTTGACTGCGCCAGCACTCAAGCATTTACACAATCAAGCATTCAAGCAATAATTCAAGTTGACGTAATCCCTCACGGAATAAAAAGTAAATTACGCGCGAAGAGGCAAGCTTCTCACCGTGTCAGCGCAAAGGTCGCCAGCTGTATTGGACGGAAATAAGGGATGAAACTTGTCAATCTATAGTTAATAAATCTTTCATCATGTACGCCAAAATACTTCGACATATTATCCACTTCTACAATCGGATGCGTCTGCGTAATTGCGACTTCTCCCTCATCTCGAATACCTGCATCGGGGGGATTATGAGCCATGAGCTGAACCTGCAGTTTCGGTCGCCCATTATCAATTGTGCTATCTACGACCACGATGAGTTTTTTATCTTCTGCCGACACCTTGAGCACTATTTATCACTTCCTCTTGACTTCATACCCCCAAAATGGAACTACCCTATGGCTGTTCTCCATGGCGACTACGGCGATGTAACCATCTATTTCGTCCACTACCACAGTAACGAGGAATCCCAAAAAAAATGGGAAGAACGAAAGACAAGAGTAAACCTCGACAATATCATCATCTTGATGGATGGGGACAACTGTAGCGACCAGCAGGTAAGGGCATTCGACTCACTGCCATGGCAGCGAAAAGCCATCATCACTATGAAAGAGTATCCCAAAATAAAATCTGTCTGGGCAATAACCCATCCCGACTATAAGCAGGGACAGATTCTTGAATACGGCCTCCTAAAACACTCCATACGATGGTTCGAGATGATGGATTACGTACACTTCTTCAATACTGGCAAAATACGTGACAATGCATTATTCCGCAATAAAAAGAAAAATCGTTAAACGGATAGACAAACTCTGCTGCCAGCCAATAGAGGTATTCGTCTTCCACGCTGTCTCTGACAGTTTCGACCCTGCCCTTAACAAGCAGGTCGACTGGTCTTCCACAACCGAATTCAAACAACGCATTCTTTCATTCAAACAGCAGTACACCTTCATTTCGCTTGACGACGCATACCATTGTCTGCACCGTGACCTCACACGACAAAAAAAGCTTGCCGTTCTTACCTGCGACGACGGTTTCGCCTCCATCCTTTCGATTCTGCCTTTCCTCGAACACGAACAAGTGCCCGTCACGCTATTCATCAACCCCAAATATCTGGATGGGACAAGCATTCGCACAGGCTATGCCCCAGCCCCAAAATACATTACCCAAAATCAACTATTTGCACTCAAATCCAATCTGATAAGCATCGGCATGCACGGCTACGAACACCTTGATGCCACTAAACAGACTCCTGAAGAGTTTGCCGAATCGGTTGACAAATGCATCAACATATTGTCCAGCCATCCACGCTACATTCCATTCTTTGCCTACACGTGGGGCAACCACAACGACACTACCGACCGCATACTGGCCGAAAAGAATATCGTTCCGGTTCTATGCGACGGCGGAGCAACCCGTCGCTACTATAATGGCATATCGCGCAAACCTATCGACACCCAATATCTGCAGTAGCGAGATTAAGAAATCACACATTTAACATACAATGTATATCTCAATCATAACCATAAACCGAAACAACAAAGCAGGCCTAAAGCAGACCATTCAGAGCGTTGCCATACAGGAATCTAAGGATTTCGAATATATTATTGTGGACGGAGCCAGCACAGACGGCAGTACAGATGTCATTCAAGAATACCCAGACATCAATAACCTACGATGGATTTCCGAACCCGATACGGGCATATACAATGCAATGAACAAGGGTATTCTAATGGCAACCGGTGAATATGTGTTGATGCTCAACTCCGGCGACAGTTTTACCAACCAACATGTTATCGGGGGACTTATTTCCGGGATAAAGGACAATGACTTTCCCGACATCCTGTTCGGGAACACAATAAAGACATGGCCAAATGGGAAGAAGAAGAAATCAATCCACCAGAACAATGACTTTTCCATGATGACCTTTTACCTCGGTACAATCGACCACGTCGGGACTTGCATCCGAAGAAGTTTATTCAGCCAATTCGGGATGTATGACGAATCCCTGAAAATTTGTTCCGACTGGGCTTGGTTTATGAAAACGATTGTCTTTGGCAATATTAAACCCATACATATAAATCTAGACACCATCTATTTCGACATGACTGGCATCAGCGAAAGTGGTGGACAGAATCGCGGGCTCATTATGGACGAGCGTAGAAAAACACTACAGAACACCCTGGTGCCATCTATACTTTCCGATTACGACTATTGGGGAAAAGAATACCGCATGATTCAGCGGCTACACCGTCACCCTTGGGCCTATAAATTGACGCATTTCATAGAACGCTGCCTTTTCAAAATCGAAAAAATGAAAAAATGAGATTTTCAGTCGTAGTCCCACTCTACAATAAGGAACAATTCATACAACGCACACTACAGAGCATTTTCGACCAAACATTTGCCGACTATGAACTGATTGTAGTAGACGACGGCAGCACTGATCAATCCTACAGCAAAGCATGTGCCGTTGTCAAGAATAATGATCCCAATCAGCACGTTGTCACGCAAGAAAACGAGGGTGTGGCATCGGCCCGCAACAAGGGGGCCGCAATGGCAAAAGGGGATTACATCTGTTTCCTCGATTCTGACGATTGGTGGGAACCCGACTTTTTGGAAGAGATTGACAGGCTGATAACCGAATACCCTGATGCAGGTCTGTATGGCACTTCTTTCTATCTTGTCAAGAACGGGCAGCAGCGCGTGGCACCCATCGGTTTCGAACATGGGTTTATTAAAGGCTACATCAATTACTGCCAAACATATGCACGAACCCTCTGCATGCCTATCACATCCAGTTCCGTGGCCATTCCGCGGGCAGGTTTTATGGCAAGTGGGGGTTTTCGATCACACCTCACCCTAGGTGAAGACTTCGACCTCTGGATACGCTTGGCTATCAGTTATCCCGTGGCCATGGTTAACAAACCGCTTGCCAACTACTTCCAAGACCTCCCCCCATCAAAAAGGGCGACACGACGACTCCACGACCCACGGCACCACATGCTGTGGAATCTTGACTATCTTTCCAACGAAGAGGCATCCAACCCAGACCTCAAGCTTTTGCTCGACAGGCTTCGCGGCAATGGCCTATTCCGCTACTACCTCTCACACAACTATCACGACGAGGCACTCGAACAAATAGAAAAAATAGACTGGTCCCACATGCCGCGTTCTGTCTATCGACTATATCATACACCCCTGTGGCTCCAACGGATACGGTCGTCGGTCCACAGCATAGGCTCGACAGTCAAACAGTCGCTAATTAAGTTGAAAGTTCAATGAATGTGTGAATGTGTTAACGTGTTAATGTGTTAGTCCTTGGCGCATCAAAGACTCACGAATTTACGAATTAACACATTAACGAATTCATTAAATGTGTAAGTCCTTGACTAACGAATTAACACATTTACGAATTAACGAATTCAACTCTCAACTCTCAACTAATACATATTAAATCACTTAATACTTTTCATACTTTGGTACCTTTCTTCCCAAAACAGATTTCAACTAAGGCCATCTTTATTTATATCCTATCGTTGGCCGCTATCAGCATTATATTCTTCAAGTACATGATGAAACTTGATTTCATCATCATAGGTATAGTATGGGTATTATTATTCTTCCTGCTGTCAAGCCGCTACACGGTTCGGTGGTCCACTCTTGACGATAAGAAGTTCGTTAGACGGCTGTTTTTCACCGCATTGATTTTCAGAATTGTTTGGGTTACTTTCTCGTATTTCTACTATTCTATTAAGACTGGGATTCCCTTTGAGTTCAGTTCGAGCGATGCACTCGGATATCACGAGGCTGCTGTCTGGTTCAGGCAGGTTGGATGGAAGGCGATGTTCGACTATATTTCGCGCGCTCCCATCGGCGACACGGGTTATCCTGTGTATTTGACTTTGCTTTATTCCGTCATCGGCTCCAACGTATATCTGGCACGAGTGGTTAAGTCGCTGCTGAGCGCATTCACATGTGTGCTGGTCTACAAGTTGTCAAGAAGGGTGATGAACGAGGAGACCGGACGGATGGCGGGGATTTTCTGCTGCCTGGCTCCGAACCTGATTATGTATTGCGGTATGCACCTGAAGGAGACTGAGATGATTTTTCTTACGGTGGCGGCATTGGAACGCGCCGACAGTGTGCTCCGGGGCAGGTCGGTAAACGTTTGGAATGTTTTGCTGACGGTGTTGCTTGTGGGCAGCCTGTTCACTTTCCGTTCTGTGCTTGGGTCCACAACAATTTTTGCCATTATTACGGCGCTGGTGTTTTCGAATTCTTCGGTGGTGGGGCGATGGAACCGTGTGGTGCTTATTTCGTGGGCTGTTCTTGCCTTGGCGGTGTTTGCCAGCGGCACGATTGCCAACGAGGCGCAGGAATTGTGGCAAAGCCGGAACGACAACCAGATTGCCAAGCGCGACTATCAGGTGCACAAGGGTATCAGGTGGGCGAAGTATGCCACGGGAACGGTTATGGCGCCGATGATGTTCGTGCTGCCGTTCCCGACGATGGTGGATGTGGACGAGCAGTATAACCAGCAGTTGATTAACGGCGGCAACTATGTCCGAAACTTTATGGGTATTTTTGTCTTGATTGGTATTTTCGGTGCCGTGTTTGTGAAGAAGCAATGGCGGGACTTGACGATGGTGGGTGCCTTTGTGATAGGTTATCTGGGTGTTATCAGCGCGAGCGGTTTTGCCAACTCGGAACGGTTCCTGCTGCCGGGCATGCCGTTTCTGTTGATTATTGCGGCCTATGGCGTGTCGCTGCTGAACCGGGGCAATTACCGCTGGGTTAAAATATGGTATGGGGTGGTTCCGCTGATGATTGTTGGATGGGCTGTGTTTAAGTTGGGTTCCAGAGGAATTTTGTAAAATTGAAAATTGAAAATTGAAAATTGAAATTATTGCTTGAATGCTTGATTGTGTTAATTCCTGAGTGGCTGGCGCGGTCAAATCACTCAAGCAATCAAACAATCAGACAATCATGCATTAACATTTTATATGAAGGTTTTGTATTTGATTGGAGGTCTGAATACGGGGGGGAAGGAGAGGCTGCTTTTGGATGTCCTGCAGCTGCAGGAGGGCCTCCCTTTTGAGGCATTCTGCATTTATCGTAAATCGGGGAATCTCGAGACGCAATATCGCAACGCCCTTAGGAACACGTTTCACCTTCCGTCACGAAACATTGTTGGATTTCTGCTACGCCTGCGGAGGATTATCAAGGCCAACGGGATTCGGCTGGTCCACGCCCAGAGTTCGTTCGATTCGCTCCTTGCGGCTGTGGCTTCGTTGGGTATGGGGGTGCGGATTGTTCAGACTGTCCACAGTTACGAGTTTGCCCGCACCGGATGGAGTTCGCTCCTCGACAGGATGGCTTTCAGGCTGTGCTCCCGGATTGTTTTTGTGAGCCAGCAGCAGTTGAACCACTATGCCTCGGTGTATCACCTGTCCCCCAATCAGCGGGAGAAACAATCGGTGGTGTATAACGGGATTAACTTTTCGCGCTTCAGCCTCATGGCGCATGCAAGGACAGGGAGGCTGAATATGGCCATGGTGGGGAATTTCGTCCCCGAGAAGGACCAGTACTTTGTGTGCCGGTTTCTGGAACGACTGCATGGGTCGGGGGTTGACTTTGATTTTTATTTTGTCGGCGCAAGGAACGGGAACCACCCGGAATGCTATGACCGCGCAGTTGCCTATTGCGAGCAGCACCGGCTGAACGACTGTGTGCACTTTCTGGGGGGCTGCGACGATGTGCCGGGGCTGCTGGGCAGGATGGATGCCTTTGTGTACAGCTCGATGAGCGAGACTTTCGGCATTGCGGTTGTGGAGGCCATTGCGACGGGGTTGCCTACTTTTGTGAACGACCTTGACGTGTTTTGCGAAATCACCCGGCAGGGCAAATGGGCGGTGTTGTACAGGTCGGGCGACCTGGACGACCTCTGCAACAGGTTCGCTGATTTTATAAATGATTCCGATGCCTATTATGCCTCGGCAAAAGAGAATGCACTAGAAGTGCGGAATCTCTATTCCATCAACAGGCATGTGGAAAATCTGAAAAATATATATTTACAAATCCTTTCTTTGTAAGTTGAAAGTTGAAAGTTGAGAGTTGAGGGTTTGAGGGTTCAAGGGTTCAAGAGTTCAAGGGTTCAAGGGTTCAAGGGTTCAAGAGTTCAAGGGTTCAAGGTTTAGAGTTGAAATTCAAAATTAAAAATTCAAAATTCAAAATTGAAAAAAAGATGAGTGGAATTTATGGCAGTTTGCAGCATTATCCGTCGGATATTGCCACAAAGAAAACAGAACAATTCAAGTACCGCAGTCCCGTTTGCCAGTTGGACACTTCGGCCAATGAAGTGACCGCAGTCGTGGACGGTTCAATCTATAATCTCCCGGACAATAATTCGCTGACGGAGCTTTACCGGAAACACGGGGTACAGTGTCTGCATTACATTAACGGCGACTACGCTTTTGTGATTTACGACCCATTGAAGAACATTCTGTTCGGGGCTGTGGACAGGATTGGATCCAAACCTTTGTATTACTCTTTGAACAATAAGTTCGAGTTCAGCTCGCTCCTGCTTCCGCTCTGCATCGGGAACAGCTATTCGATAGACCCTTATGCCCGCAGATGCTATTTCGCTATGCAGTACATTCCCGCACCCTACACGATTGTCAAGGAGGTGATGAAACTTGGCGCCGGGGAGTATTTTATATACAGCATCGACGACGGCACTTTTAAAAAGGAGAAATATTGGGATTTGTATGATAATACTTCCCACTACAATCCACCTGCCGGTTTCGACGAGGCGGTGGCTTTTTCGGACTCATTAATATCAGATGCAGTGGAGATGAGGATGTCCTCGAAGGGGAACATTCCGTTGTTTCTTTCCGGCGGCATCGACTCTTCGCTGGTCGCCATGTACGCCCGTAATTTCAATTCGAGTTGCGAAGCCTATTCCGTATCATTCCAAGAAAACGACTGGGATGAGTGTATGTATTCATCCAAAGTGGCAGAACAATTGGGATTAAAATACCATAAACTGGTGTTCACCTGGCAGGATGCCATAAAGG
>JAEEGJ010008026.1_pt1 | contig 29482 bp, 18 predicted proteins | sample 8958761 | NCBI WGS metagenome assembly JAEEGJ01 (sample SAMN16246546, study PRJNA631951) | gut metagenome | biome: gut microbiome; feature: rumen; material: RS-attached | host: Bos | place: Iran: Karaj | collected 2018-10
ATTGCCATTCCCGCCGCCTTCCTTGCGCCGTTTCCGCCTTGCCGTTCCGTTCTTCCCCGCGCTAGCGCCGGAACTCCCCGACCAGGGCGTCGAGCTCGGCCAGCAGCCGGTCGCCCAGCGCACGGATTTCGTCGGTCTGCTCGTTGCGCCACGTGGCCTTTGCGCGGATGACCTCGGGCACGGACTTGAGCTGCTGCACGCGCACCAGCGGCGCGCCCGCCTCGATGGCCTCCTGCCCCTTGCGCCAGACCGTGAGGATCAGCCGGAGAATCGCCATCTGCCGCTCCGGCGAGCAGTAGGTGTCAATCTCGTCGAAGGCGCTCTGGGCGAGGAAGCCGTCCTTGATCATCTCCGAGACGAAGAGGACGAGCCGCTGCGAGTCGGGGAGGACGTCCGGCCCGACGAGTTTCACGATCTGCTGGAGGCGGTCCTCGCGCTGGAGAATCTGGATTGTCTCCGCGCGGAGCGAACCCCAGTCGGGCGCGCGATGCGCCCACCAATCGGCGACATCCTCGCCGTACTCGGAATAGGAGCGGAGCCAGTTTATCGACGGATAGTGGCGGGCGTTGGCAAGTTCGGAGTCGAGGGCCCAGAAGCAGCGGATGAAGCGCTGCGTGTGCTGGGTGACCGGCTCGGAGAAGTCGCCGCCGGGGGGCGAGACGGCGCCGACAATGGAAATCGCGCCTTTGCCCCCGCCCAGGGTCTCGAACGAACCGGCGCGCTCGTAGAACTGCGCGAGGCGCGTCGGCAGCGTGGCGGGGAAGCCTTCCTCGGCCGGCATTTCCTCAAGGCGCGCCGCAAGTTCGCGAAGCGCCTCGGCCCAGCGCGAAGTGGAGTCGGCGAAGACGGCGACGCTGCAGCCCATGTCGCGGTAGTATTCCGCAATGGTAATGCCCGTGTAGATGGAGACCTCGCGCGCGGCCACAGGCATGTTCGACGTGTTGGCGATCAGGATTGTGCGCTCCATGAGCGGGTGGCCGGACTTCGGGTCGACAATCTCCGGGAACTCGCGGAGCACGTCCGTCATCTCGTTGCCGCGCTCGCCGCAGCCGATGTAGACGATGATGTCGGCGTCGGACCACTTCGCAAGCTGGTGCTGCGTACAGGTCTTGCCGGTGCCGAATCCGCCGGGGATGGCGGCCGTTCCGCCCTTGCCGATCGGGAAGAGGGTGTCGACGATGCGCTGGCCGGTGACGAGCGGCTCGGAGATGCGCAGACGTTCGCGCGCCGGCCGTGGCACGCGGACGGGCCACTTCTGCATCAGGGCCACGTTACGCTCGCCCGAGGCGGTGCGAACGACTGCGACCGTGTCGCGGAGCGTGTACTCGCCGGCGGGTGCGATGGAAACAAGAACGCCGTTGACGTCCGGCGGAACAAGGATCGAATGCTTGAAAAGGTCGGTTTCGGGAACGGTACCCATGACCATGCCGCCGGAGACATTGTCGCCGGGCTTGAGGTCGGCCGCGGGAGTGAAGGACCACTTGCGGTCGAGGTCTACCGGACTGAAGTCGCCGCCGCGCCCGATCCATGCGCCAAAGTGGGCTTGGATTGCCGGAAGCGGACGCTGGATGCCGTCGTAGATGTTGCCGATGAGGCCAGGGCCCAGGCAAACGGAGAGAGGGGCCCCGGTAAGGGCGACAGGCGCGCCGGGATGAAGAAGGGTCGTGTCCTCGTAGACCTGGATTGTCGCCTTGCCTCCGTCAAGACGCACGACTTCGCCGATCAGGCCGTCCTCGCCCACCTTGACGACCTCGAACATCTGCGCCGCCTCCATACCGCTCGCAGTTACAATCGGTCCTGAGACCTTGGCCACGACTGGTCCTTCCGCCCTTGCTGATGCAACAGGTGCGGCCGCCGTCTCCACGGATTCGTTTGCCACGGAGAGACCGAGCTTCCCGGCGACTTCGCAGCGCAGCCCCGGCCACATTCTCTCAAGACGGGCGTTGAGGCTGTTGTCACATAGGCTTGAGCCATCCTTCGCAACGACACAGGGACCCGTTGATCCTTCCGGGAGGGGTTTGTCCGCAACATCCACGGAGTGGCCGCATTCTCCGGCGACGGAGCGAGTCCAATTCGGAATCGTGTCAAGCAGCGCCTTTTCCGAGTTGGAGAGGGAGACAATGCAGTCGGAATCGATTAGCTTTGCAGCCTCTGAAACCAGGGAAATGAGACGGGAGGCAGTCATCGACTCGGCCGCGAGGCGGCTGCGAACGGAGTCATGTACGGACTCGAGCACTCGCTCCGCGCGGTTGGCGCGGATCCGCGCCACTTCAACTGGAACCTTGGCGAGAATGAGGCCGGAACGTCTCGCAGCCTCCTTGTCCGCCGCGCCGATAACTTTCTGGCGTTCGGCTTCAACCGCCTGTTCGGCGGCCGCCTTAAGGTCGTCGGCGTCCTTGCGCGCCTTGCGCAGCAAACGTTCGGCCTGGCGGCTTGCATCGGCCAGAATCTCCCGCCTGAGGATGTCCTCGGGATTTTTGCCAGGTGTGCTCATCTCTCACCGTCCTCCTCTTCGCCGACGCTGATGCCGACGGCTTCCTGCACGAATTCGCGGAGGGTCTTGCGCCCTTTCATCGGGCCGTCAGGACCCGGAATCTCCGCGATAAGCGGCTGCCCGCACTCCATGCGGATCCTGTCGATTTCCGCCTGCGCCTCCGACGCGACGACGTCGGTTACGACAAGCAGGCCTAGGCCAGGCATGGCGGCGGCACGTTTGACGGCGTCTTCCGCCTCCTGGGAATCCGACACGACCTCCCCCGCTATTCCGGCGAGCCGGAAACCACGGACCGTGTCTTCGTCCGCAATGCAGAACAACTTCACGGAAGGAGACTAGATAATCTTCTGAACGAGCATGATGGCGATGACGAAGCCAAGAACGCACAGGCCTTCGGCAAGCGCCACGAACAGGATGCTCTTCGAGAGGACCTCGGGCTTCTCTGCGGCGGCGCCAAGGGCGGCGGCACCGACCTTTCCGACTGCCGATCCGGCGCCGAAAACGCTGAAGAACATCGTTGCGGCGGCGGCGAACGCAATGACTGCGTTCTCCATCGGTGTGCGCGTCACGGTGGCGGCCGCGGTATCGGTTGCCTCCTGCGCAAGCACGGGCGCGGCGGCGAGAACGGCGGCCGCGATTGCGTGAATTCGGGTCAATTTCATGGTATATCCTCTCCTCATTTCGCCTCAAGGGCGATTGATTTATTATACCACGAATGACGGTCGGTGGTGCTTATTTAGCAACAGCGCGCCTGATAGGGCCGCGCATGCGTCGCAATGCGTCCCTACCGGAGGAAAATCGTGGTGCCGGCAGGTTCGGACTGGTGGTAGCCGATGTCGACTTTGGTGCCGCGGGCGCGCGGATTGCCGAAGAAGTCGACGGCGTCCGCCATCCAGGACTGGTACAACCCCTTGTCGCGGCAGGGGCTCGTACCGCAAATGCGGTAGTCGCCAGCAGCGGGGTTCTTGAACTGCGGATCGTTCGTCACGCAGGCGGAGCCATGGGCGGACGGGAAGGCGTTGTTCTTGAACATCCCCGACAGACCCACGACGTTGTGGCGGATGTCGCCGGGGTCTTCGAGCGAGAGGTCCACGTTGTCGCGGACGATGCAGTTGACAATCGATCCCCATGTCGTGTCGAGGCTGGCCCTGATGCCGCCGCAGCAGCCGGATGACACGGTGCCGCCCGCCGTATTGCCGACGACGACACAGTTGCGCACGATGCCGTAGTAATCTACCTGAACCCCCGCGCCGTTGAGGGCCTTGTTTCCAGTGACCAGCGAGTTCTCAAGGACGCCGTATGAGTCGACAACAACCCCGCCACCGCAGTAGGAGACAGACGTTCCACTGCCACCTGTCGTCTGGACTGTCCTGTTCCCGGAGACGACGCAGCGCGTGACCTTGGAGTTTTCCCCCACGATCCATGCCCCGCCGCCGGACTGGTTTACAATGCCGACGCACCCGGCGATGCGGCCGTCGGCGAAGGTGCCGCCGTCTCCGTAGATGTAAACGCCGGATCCGCGCGCGTTCGCGCCGTTGGAGACGCACAGCCCCTCGACGTAGGCGCCCGTGCCGTTGATGGTCATGACGCGGAAAGCCCCCTTTCCGTTGAGGACCGTCTCGTCACGGCCCGCCCCCGTAATGGTCCGCCCCTCGCCGACGACGAGCGTCCGCGAGAGGTCGTAGGTCCCCGCCGAGACGAGGAGCCGTCCGCCTTCGCGAAGGGCATCTGTCACGGCTTCGTTGAGGTTCGTCGCGGCCTTCGCCGGCGTGTCGTAGGGCCACTCGGAGCCGGTCGAGCCGGCGTCGGCGTAGAGAACGGCCGGGTAGACGGTGACGAAGGCCTCCTCCGCGTGTTCGTAGTCGGTGCCGTCGGCGGTGACGACGAGGCGGACGTCATGGCGTCCAATGGAGAGGTCGTTGGTCAGAACGGCCTCCGTTCCGGCGGGGACTGCGGAGCCGTCAATGTACCACGCGAGTGTGCAGTCGGCGATGTTGGCGCCCTGCACCGAGGCGGTGAAGACGAAGCGCGCCGGAGTGCCGACGGCGTAGGCGCGGTCGGCGGTGAAACCCGGGGTCACGTCCGTCTGGCAGTACTCGAAGGCGCCGATGTCTACCGTGCCGTGGAAGACGCGGGGGTTGCCGGCGTAGTCGACGCCCTCGGCGACGAGGGCGTTGTCGCCCTTGTCGATGCAGGCCGCGCCGGCCGTGGCGCTGAGGTTGTAGTGCGGCAGCTCGTAGGGCGCTGCGGAGACGGTCTGCGGGTTGGCGCCGATTTCGGCCGAGGAGCAGGTGTTGCTGAAGCACGAAGCCGGGGAACGCGTCGCGCCGGACGCGGCGAAGATGTCGTTGTCGCCGGTGGTAGAGGTGTTGCCGTAGACGATGGTGTTGCAGACGTAGCCGGCGTTGGCGGCGCGGTAGATGCCGGCGCCCTGGTAGGAGACGTTGCCCGAGACGGTGCAGTTGACGACGCGGGCGTCGGGGGTGGATGTCGCCAAATAGATGCCGCCGCCCAGGGCTCCGGTCGTCGCCGCCGATGTCGCCTTGTTGGAGAGGACGAGGCAGTCGGCCAGGGTGCCGTATTCGATATAGACACCGGCACCCTTGCCGTAGGAGGAGCCGCAGTTCATAATCTTTGACCGCACGACGCGGGCGTTGGCCGAGCTCATGCGGATGCCCGAGCCGTCCATGACGTTGTTGTCGGTCTTACAGTTGTGGATCACGCAGTTCGAAACGGTGCCGCCATTCCCGCCGATCCAGAGGCCGGCGGCGGAGCGTCCCCCTGAGCCTCCCTGCATCCAGAGGTTCGCAAGGAGCGCGTCCGCATTGCCGATGAAGAAGAGACGGCGGGAGGTGGCAGCCTTGAGGATTGTCCTGTCGCGCTCGCCCGTGCCAATGACTCTGACGCCGTCGTAGATGTTGTAGTCATTTGCGAGTGTGTAAGTGCCGTTGGTGACGTAGATGGTGGTACCATTTCCAGCGTAGGCGAGCGCCGCGTCGAGCGTCTTCGCGGCCGTCGCCGGGGTGGCATAGGGGAAGGCGGGGCTGACGGAGGAGGCGTCGACGTACATCGGCCCCGTGGCCGAGACGCGGACGGCGTCGGGGAGCGTGACGGACAGTTCGGTAGAGTCGGCGAGGACAACGTTTGCGGTCAGGTTGTACGTCCCTGGACCGAATGTGTGGGTGGCGGCGGCGCCGGTCTCGCCGAGTCCCACCCACGTCACCGTCGCGCCGGTGAGGTCGTAGCCGCTGGCTGTGAGGGTCAGCGCCGTCGTCAGCGAGTCGGTCCCCCTGTAGGCGCCGGCCTTCACGCCGAGGGCGGGCGCCGAAGCGTCGAAGGGGATGCAGCCGATGTCGCCGCCGTTCGCGCCCGCGCCAATGCAGGGCGAGCCGGGCATCAGCGAGTAGTCGCCGTGCGCGGCGTCAACGAAGCAGGGGTTGGCGTCGATCGGGTTTGCGCCGATGGAGCCGGTGGTGCAGAGGCCCGAGACGTTTGCCCGGGCGCCGATAGCGCAGTTGGGACGGCCGTTCGAGGTCGCGTCGCGCAGAGCTACGTTGCCCCAGGCAATGGTGTCTACAACGGTGCAGTCGGCGCTGTCCTTGACCCAGAGCGGGTAGTGCGAGACCGTGTTGCCGACGATGGTGCAGTTGCGGATAGTCCCCTTTTCGAGGTAGACGACGCCGTAGGTGTCGACGGAGGAAGTGCTTTGTTCGCGGTAGCAGCCGGTGACGAGGGTGTTTGCCAATGTGCCGTTCACGATGCGGACGCCGACCGCGTAGTTCGAACTCACGAGCTTGGCCTTGCAGTTCTTCACGACGCACCCCGTCACCAGCCCGCCGCCGTCGATGTAGATGCCGACGCTGTCGGGGACGGTGTTGCCGGTCATGACCGAGCCTTCCACGATGCAGTTGGAGAGCGTCCCGCCCGAGGCGAGGTGGACGGAGCCCTTCAGCCCCTTGTACGCGCCGCCGCGGTAGATGCGGAGGTCGGCGACGATGGCGCCGGAATTGGAAAACTTGAAGACTGGCCCCTGTATGGTGCCGAGGCCGTCGACGGTGACGTCGGCCGGGTTGCCCGTCGCGCCGCGAACAGTAATGGCGTTGGAGAGCGTGATTGTCGCACTAACACTGTACGTTCCCGCCGCGACAACGACTTCGTCGCCTGCCGTGGCGGCTTTTGTCACCCCCTCGGCAATGGTCTTGACGGCAGTCGCCCAGCTCGTTCCGTCGCCAGACGAGGCGACGGAACCATCAACGTAGTAGGTCGCGGCGAAGGCGGGAATGGCCAGAGCGATGGCCATGGATGTCAGGCTCAATGTCTTGCTCATGGTGCGGTCTCCTTGTAAAGCGGATTATATCACAACCGCCAGTAGTTCAATCAAGGAAAAACATAAAAACCAAAGGGAACGGGCAAAGGCCCGTTCCCTTTGGTTTTGCAAGTCCCTACCGGAGGAAAATCGTGGTGCCGGCGGGTTCGGACTGGTGGTAGCCGATGTCGACATGGGTGCCTCGGGCGCGAGGATTGCCGAAGAAGTCGACGGCGTCCGCCATCCAGGACTGGTACAGTCCCTTGTCGCGGCAAGGGCTCGCACTCGTTATGCGGTAGTCGCCGCGGGCTGCGTTCTTGAAGCACGGGTCGTCCGTGGCGACGGTGGCCGTCCCCTGCCCCGCGAAGACCGCCGGAAGGCAGCAATGTGAGCAGTGTCCGATGCCGGACACATTAGCCACGGGCGTATCGTTTACGGCGCCCCCGTTAGTGCTATTGCCGAAGACGATGCAGTTGAGGACTGTTCCGCCCGTGGCGTAAACGCCGCCGGCGCAGAAGGTGCGCGCACCGCTCGTGTTCCACGCCGTATTGCCCGTGACGACGCAGTTGGCCATCGTTCCGCCGGCTATGTAAGCGCCGCCACCGGCCTCGGCCTGGTTGCCTGTAATGAGGCAGTCATCGACAAGGCCGGACTCTAGATACAAACCTGCGCCGAATGGAGTCTGGGAGCCGGCATTCGTGGTGTCCGCCCTGCAGTTGCGGATGATGCACCGGGAGAGACGCGCGCCGGTGGAGTCAATATGGGCGCCGCCGCCCGCGTTGTTCGTCGGCCCCTTGCAGTTGGTGATGAGGCAGCGGGTGACATGCCCTCCTGCGCCGTAGAGGTAGAGTCCGGCTGCATGGCCGAGGCCATTTGAAAGGCAGAGGTCCGAAACGAGGCCGCCAAGCGAGTTGACGTGTAGCAGGCTAATCCCCTGCGTGTTGTGGTACAGAATGGTCGCGTCCATGCCGGCGCCTGCAAGGGTTGTGCGCGCCCGGTCAATCAAGATGGTCTTTTTGAGCAGGTAGCGGCCGGGGCCGACCGTGATTGAGATGCCGTCGGCCTCGCGGGCGAGGTCGACAACCGTGTGAATGTTTGTCGCCGCCGTTTCGGGCGTGTCGTACGGGAAGGCCGAAGCGGCGTTTGTCGCCACGTACATGTGCTGCGGAAGCGCGAGGATGTAGTCCGCCGCCGACCAGTCGGTGGCGTGGTCGGAGCCGTCCTTCGAGACGACGGCGCGGACGGTGTGGTAGCCGACGCCGAAGACGTTTGTGAAGGTCTGCCCGATGCCCGCCGGGGTCTCCCCGCCGTCGAAGTACCACGAGAAAACCGCGCCATCGGGGTCGATGCCCTGGACGGTGCCGGAGAAAACCACCTTGAGCGGGGCGAGGCCGCGGAGGACGTCGGCCTGGAAGCCCGGAACGACTTCGACCGAGGCGTACTCGGCTGCGCCGATATCGACGGTGCCGTTCACGATGCGCGGGTTGCCGAAGACGTCGGCGGTGGTGACGACGTAGCTATTGTCGCCGCCGTTGATGCAGTCGGCGCCGGTCGTGGCGTCGATGGTGAAGTCGGCCGCGACGGGCGAGGAGGAGACGGCAACGCAGGTGCCGTTCGCCGCGACCTTGGCGCAGCAGTTGACGAAGCGTGACGCCGTGCCGTACCAGTCGGGCTTGCCAGTTGAATCCGCACCGCCCTCGTCGTTGCCGTAAATGATGCAGTTCGCGACCACTGCATCGCTCCCCTCGATAAAGACTCCGCCACCCGTGCATGACGTGTTGCCCACGATGGTGCAGTTCAAGGCCTTCGAGGTGCCTTTCAGGTAAACGCCGCCGCCCTTGTTGTTAGTAGCTGTGCGCTTGCCGCTGTTCCCGCAGTTGGCGACGACGGAATCCCGTATGACGGCGCTGCCCTCAAGATAGACGCCAGCGCCCTTGGCGTATGTATATCCCATGCAGTTCCTGATAACGCAGTGGACAATCGTGCCAGCCGTCAGGTAGAGTCCTCCACCGTCGGCGTTAGAGCTGCTCTTGCAGTTGCGGACAACGCAGTTGCTGATTGTCCCCGAAGAGGTCATCCAGATTGCGCCGGCAAGGGAACCGGAGGTGTAGTTCCGACCATCGAGCGTGAGGCCGGTGACCTCGGCGCCGGTTCCGCACATGTGGAAGAATCTGACGCTGTCCCCAGACTTGCGGAGAATCGTCAGGTCCCGGTCGCCGGTAGCGACGACCTTCCTCCGGGACGTCAGGATCATCTGCGAGGAGATGGTGTAGGTACCCTCCGCCACATAAACGACGGCATTGGTGTCGTCAAGGTAGGTGAAGGCGTCGGCGAGGGTCCTTGCGGCCGTTTCGGGCGTCGTGTAGGGGGCGACGGGGTTTTCCGAGTCGTCATCGACATAGACCTCGCCAACAGTGACTTTGACGGCGTTTGGCAACGTGACGGTCGCCGTGCTGTTGTCGGCGAAGGTCACGTTGGCCGTGAGCGAATGCGTACCGAATCCAAAGGTGTGGGTAATCGTCGTTCCAGTCTCGGTTAGGCCATCCCACGTAACAGTCGCACCGGCAAGCGAGTAGGCACCGGATGCGGAGAGCTTGGCCGTCACTTCGAGCGACCCGCGTCCGCGGTAGGCCGAGATGGAGATGCCGAGGGCGTCTGCCGCCGGGTCATGCTGGAGATAGCCGAGGTCGCGCCCGTTCGTGCCGGCGCCGATGCAGGGGGAACCGGGCAGAAGCGCGAAGTCCCAGTTGGCGGCATCACGGAAGCAGGGGTTCGCATCGACGCCGCCGGTGCCCACGTTGCCGGAGGTGCAGACATTCTCGAGGACGCAGTTCGAGCCGACGGCGTTCATGTTGGGGCGCAGCCTCGAGGAGTCCCTGGTCGTCGTGTTGCCCCAGACAATCGTGTCGCGGACGACGCAGGTCGAGGCGTTGTTGACGTGGAGGCCGCCCGAATAGCCCACTGTGTTGCCGGCGATGGTGCAGCGTTCGACGGTGCCCTTTTGGAGATACACCGCGCCCGTGTCGGCCTTGTCGTAGCCCGTCCGGCGCGAGCGTGTGACAAGGGAGTCGCGCAAGGTTCCGTCGTTGATATAGACGCCTATGCCCATGATTGCGGCGTTGAGGCTGGCCTGCGTGTTACGGATAATGCAGTTCTCCGCCACGGCCCCGCCAGAAAGAGAGACGCCGACGCCGTTCACGGCGCCGCCCTGGGACGGGGAAAAGCGTGAATCGACAAGGCAGTCGCGCAATGTCCCGGCCTTGGTGAAGTACGCGCCCGAGCCCGACTGTGCCGCGCTTCCCATGCCGCGGTAAAGCGTGAACGACTCAATTGTCGCGGCGGCCGTCACGTTGAAGATGCGGCAGGTCTTGTTGGCGTCGATGATTGTCGTCGCACGGGAGGCACCGTGGATGGTGATTGCCTTCGAGACGGAAATCTGCGACGAGATTGTGTACGTTCCGGCGGCCACCTCGACGACGTCGTCGGCCGTCGTCGCCTTTGCGACGCCCTCTGCGATGGTTTTGACGGCATTCGCCCAGCTAGTTCCGTCGCCAGACGAGGCGACGGAACCATCGACGTAGTACGTCGCGGCGAATACGGGAAAGGCCAGGGCGATGGCCATGGATGTCAGGCTCAATGTCTTGCTCATGGTGCGGTCTCCTTGCAAAGCGGATTATATCACAACTGTCAGTAGTTTAATCAAGGAAAAACAGAAAACCTGTGGGAACGGGCAACGGCCCGTTCCCATCGGCTTTGCAAGTCCCTACTGCAAGAATATTGTCAGGGCTGCGGGTTCGGACTGGTGGTAGCCGATGTCGACTTTGGTGCCTCGGGCGCGCGAGTTGCCGAAGAAATCGACGGCGCCCGCCATCCAGGACTGGTAGAGCCCCGCGTTGCGGCACTTGCTCAAACCGCTGATCCGATAATCTCCCGCTGCAAGGTTCTTGAACTGCGGGTCGTCCACGGCGACGTTGCCGCTCCCCTGCCCTGCGAAGACGCTCGGCAGACAGCAGTTGGAAAGATAGCCGACGCCGTAGGCATCGTTTACAGCCGCGCCTTCCTGCTCTCCCAGCGTGGTGTTGCCGAAAACGATGCAGTTGATGACGCGTGGCGTCGTGGTGGAAGTGGGCTTGGCATACAGGCCTCCGGCGCAGAAGTTGTTGGAGGCTTTGTCGCGCCACGCCGTGTTGCCGACGATAACGCAGTTGGCAAGGGTGCCGCCCACGGCGCAGACCCCGCCTCCGGCATCAGCGACGTTGCCGATGATGAGGCAGTCGTCCACCAGTCCGCCGGCGATGTGCAGTCCCCCGCCGTAGTTTGCGACGCCGCCTGAGTTGGTGCGGTCGGCCGTGCAATTGCGGATGACGCAGCGCGACAGACGGGAATTGGCACCTGAAACGAGTGCACCACCGCCCTCCTGGTTTACGGAGCCCCTGCAGTTCGTGATGAGGCAGCGCGTGACATGGCCCCCGTCGCCGTGCAGGCAGACGCCGCCGGCCTGGCCGACGCCGTTGGACATGCAGAGGTCGGCAATCAAGGCTCCGGACGAGTTGACGTCGAGGACCTTGTAGGACTTGTAATAGAGCATGTCCGGAACGAAGAGAATCGTCTCCCCCATGCCGGCGCCGGTCATCTTCGTGGCCGTGTCGATTATGATCGTCTTGGACAGTTCGTATTTGCCAGGGCCGATTGAAATCTCCACTCCGTTGGCCTCGCGGGCAAGATTAACGACTGTATAGATATTGGTGGCCGCCGTGGCGGGTGTGTCGTAGGGGAAGGTTTCCGAACCGTCCAGCGCGACATGCATGTGGGGCGGCAAGGCGAAGATGTAGTCGGCGGCTGACCAATCTGTGGCGTAGTTGGAGCCGTCCTTTGAGACGATGACCTTGACTGTGTGGTAGCCGATGGCGAAGTCATTGGTAAAGGTCTGGCCCGTCCCCGCCGCGACATCCGAGCCATCGAAGAACCACGAGAATGTTGCGCCCTCCGGGCCGAGGCCCTGGACGCTGCCGCTGAAGACCACGCGCAGCGGGGCGACGCCTCTGTGAACGTCGGCCTGGAAGCCGGGGACGACTTCAACCGACGCATACTCGACCGCTCCGATATCAACTGCGCCGTTCACGATGCGCGGGTTGCCGAAGAGGTCGAATGACGAGACCACGTAGGTGTTGTCGCCGTGGTTGATGCAGACCGCGCCTGCCGATGGATCGATGGAGAAGTCGGCTCTAACCGGAGAGGAGGAGACAGTCTGGCAAGTGCCGTTGGCCGCCACGAGGGCGCAGCAGTTGGTGAACCGCGACGCGGTGCCATACCAATCGGGGCTGCCAGTTGACGCGGTGCCGCCTTCGTCGTTGCCCTGGATGATGCAGTTGGCCACGAATGGTCCGTTGCCGTCGATGTAGCCGCCGCCGCCGGCGAAAGCCGTGTTGTTGACAATCGTGCAGTTCACGGCCTTCGTATCGGTCCCCGTGAGGTAGACGCCTCCGCCCTTGTTGTTGGCTGTTGTCCGCTTGCCTTTGTTGCCGCATTCGGCGACTACCGAGTCGGACAGAATCGCCCCGTTCGAAAGGTATATACCCGCTCCGGAAGCGTATGAGTAGCCCATGCAGTTCGTGACGATGCAGTGCGTGATGTTGCCGCCGACTGCGTAGATGCCTCCGCCGTTCAAGTTGGTGCTGCTCTTGCAGTTGCGAACGAAACAGTTGCTCACGATTGCCCCACCTGACATATAGATGGCTCCGGCGACGCCACCGGCCGTGAAGTCGCGACCGTCCATCAGGAATCCCGATACTTCTATGTTCTGGCCGTACAGGTAGAAGAAGCGCGACGAGGCCGTCTTGCGAAAAAGAGTCGAATCCCGTGCGCCGGTTGCGATGCACCGGCTTCCGTCGAGCAGGATTATCTGGCTATCGGCGCTGGTGAAGTCGTATGAGCCCTCGGCGACGTATGCGACGACATTTGTGTCGTCGAGGTAGGCGAAGGCGTCGGTGAATGTACGCGCGGCCGTTTCCGGAGTCGCGTAGGGTGGAACGGGGTTCGCGCTGTCGTCGTCGATGTAGGCTATGCCGGTCGTGACCCGGATGGCGTTCGGGAGCGTGACGCTGGCCGTGCTGCTGTCGGCGAACGTGACGTTTGCGGTGAGCGAATGTGTGCCGGGGCCGAAGGTGTGCGTAATTGTCGGCCCCGTCTCGGCGAGTTCATCCCAAGTCACCGTCGCACCTGTAAGCGAGTAGGCGCCGGAGGCTGAGAGTGTGGCCGTCACGGTTAGGGAGTCGCGACCACGGTAGGCCGAGGTCTTGATGCCGAGCGCGTCGACAGAGGAGTCGTACTGGATGCAGCCAATGTCGCGGCCGTTCGTGCCCGCGCCGATGCAGGGCGAACCGGGCATGAGCGAGAAGTCACCGTTGGCGGCGTCAACGAAGCAGGGGTTGGCGTCGACGCCGCCCGTGCCGACATTGCCGGATGTGCAGACGTTCTCCAAAACGCATTTCGCGCCAACGGCGTTCATGTTGGGGCGCAGCCGCGAAGAGTCCTTGGTCGTCACATTGCCCCAGATAATCGTGTCGCGGACAATGCAGGTCGTCGCGTTGTTCACGTAGAGGCCGGCTGCCGTCGCGAGGGTGTTCCCGGCTATTGTGCAACGCTCGACGGTACCCTTGTTGAGGTAGACGGCACCGACATCTATGCCATCGGCGTATCCAGTCCTGTGCGAGCCAGTGACAATCGAGTCACGAAGTATGCCGTTGTCGATGTAGACGCCTGCGCCCTTTATTCCTCCGTTTATGCTGGCCCTGGTATTGCGTATCACGCAGTTTTCGGCGATTGATCCGCCGGAAAGACTGACGGCCGTACCGGAAGGCGCGCCGCCGCTGCCGGGGGAGAGGCACGAATCGACAACGCAGGCGCAGAGCGTTCCTCCGGCTGTCAGGCAGGCTCCCGCTCCGCCTTGTCCGACACCACCCTTGCCACGGTAGAGCCTGAGCGACTCGATTGTCGCCGCAGCCGTCACATTGAAAATACGGCACGCGTCCTGGGCGTCGATTGTTGTAAGGTCGGGGTCCTGCCCTCGGATTGTGATCGCTTTCGCGACGGTTATCTGCGATGAGATCGTGTAGGTTCCGGCGGCCACCTCGATGACGTCGCCGTCCGTCGTCGCTTTCTCGACGCCCTTCGCAATGGTCTTGAGGGCGGCGTCCGGGGCGGTGCCGCTGTTGCCATCATTTCCGGTTGCGTCATTGACATAGTATGTCGTTGCGAACGCGGGAATGGCCAGGGCGATGGCCATGGATGTCAGGCTCAATGTCTTGCTCATGGTGCGGTCTCCTTGCATTGCGGATTATGTCACAGTTAGGCAAATCGTATCACAAGTATCGAACGCCATGCAAGAAAAAATGAAAGATCTGGGGGCGCTCTATGCGAAAATGGACTTGAAGTCGACATCCTCGGAGGCGAGGGCGAATGCGACGAGAGGCAGTGATGCCGTCGCGGCGAAGCTATTTCGCACATATTCGCCGTAGGCCTCGTCGGTCTCGCCCTCGGCAGCGCGACGGAGGCCCATCAGGACGAGGTCGCTCTTGGCCGAGGTGTCGCGGATCAACGACATCGGGCTAAGCGACGCCCGCGGCGGGAGGACAACTGTTTCAGCCTTGACGCGCGCTTCGGCGAGAAAGCCTTCAAGCAGACGCTTCGATTCGTCCATGCGTTCCTCGCTCTCGGCGACGTTGCAGATGCGAAGCCTGGCGCCACGCCATTCGGAACCGCGCATAAGCAGGAAGGCCAGCGCGAGCATGAAGGGCGCGTTCGCCTGCTTGCCGCGCCACCAGATGTCGATGGTGCGTTCGCGCGCCGGGGGCGATTCGGCGTCGGAATTGTCCGCGACGACGACGATGTTGCGCTTGCGGCTAGCAAGCAGCCTGACCAGCGAACCATAGGCCGAAGGGGTGCCGTCACCCGTCGGCGGGCCGAGAAGGATGGTGTTTGGCACGATCGGCCCCCAACCGTAGGAACGCACAAGTTCCCTCATCCCGCTCCAACTCGTTTCTCCGGGCTGGATGCGCACCTGCGCCTCGATTCCCCTTTCGACAAGATAGGAGCGTGTCGCAAGGCGGAGGCTCTCGGCGCGCTCGGCGGTCCAGCTCTCCTCGGGAATGACGGAGGCCACTGTCAGAAGGCTCTTGTTCTGCGAAATCGCGGCCGCCATTTCAAGCAAATGCCAGCGCTTCTTTGGCGACCCCGCGAAGACGAGGAGGATAGGACGCCAGTTCCGCCCGTCGCCGGGGCGCTCGGCGAGCTTGCGGATCACGAAGCGCGCGCCGAACATCAGCAGACCGAGACGCATGTCGCCCCAGCGGGCGCGGACGGCCCTGCGCTTCATCAGCCAGTAGACGACGATTTCAAAGGCAATGGCGATGAAGGTCCAGCCGGGGCTGATCATGAACATCATCCCGACGCAGCCGAAGAAGCCCGCAAAGGCGAAGAACGAGCGGACGCGGAAGGTCGGCCGCCACGAGGGATTGCCCATCATCTCCTCAAGGCCGGCGCAGAGGTTGAGGAGCGCGTAGGTCGTGAGGTTGAACATCGTGAGGACGGGGGCGATGGCGTTGATGTCGCCAAGCCATATTCCCGTTCCCGCTATCACGAAGGCGATGACCGTGGCAAAGATCGGATCATTCTTCCTGCCGTAGCCACGACCGATTTTGCGCGGGACGACACCGTCGTTGGCAAGGGCCTGCACGACGCGTGGCGCCGCCAGAATGCTACCTATGGCGCTTGAGATGGTGGCCGCAAGGATGCCGATCATGACGGGCCACTGGATCACGGCGCACTTCTTCAGTATCATCGAGTCCGTCTTCAGGATTGACGGGTCGCTGACAAAGGCGTGAAGCACGATCGGCACCGCCATGTAGATTGCGTAGCCAGTGAGGATCGCGGCGAGTGTGCCGAGCGGAATCGAACGGCTCGGGTTCTTCAGGTCTCCCGACATTCCGACGCCCGAGAGGATGCCGGTCACGGCGGGGAAGAAGACGGCGAGGACCGTCCAGAAGCCGAGATTCGCCGGGATGGCTCCCACCTCCGGGGCTGCGAGGTTCGCCGGCGTTCCGCCCAGGAAGAAGACTACCAGGGAGAGGGCTATCGCCCCCATAATGAAGTACTGCGCCTTCATCGCGATGTCGGCGGATCTGGACGCCACCACGGTTATGACGAGCAGTGTGCCAAGCCCGATGTAGCGCGGATCGACACCCGAGAGCATCGGGACACCCTCGACGAGCGCCTCGGCAAAGCCGGAGATGTAGAAGGAGACGCCGATCGCCTGCGCGAGCGCAAGGGGAATTCCAAGGGCCGCCCCGGATTCAAGGCCGAGTGAGCGCGAAAGCATGTAGTACGCACCGCCGCCCTCCATGCGCATGTTCGTCGCAAGCGCGGAGATGGAGAGGCCAGTCAGGAACGTGATCGTGCTTGAGAGGGTCACAATGACGAGCGTCTTGGCGAGGCCGACGTTGCCCAGCACCCAGCCGAAGCGCAGGTACATGACCACGCCGATAATCGTGAGGATGCTCGGTGTAAAGACTCCGGCGAAGGTCCCGAATCCGTACCCGCGCCGCTGTCCTTCGTCGGTTTTGCGCGTAGCGGGCATCGCTACGCGCCTCCGAGGCCGCTGGTGACCTTGAAGACGGCGGAGAGGATGGAGATCGCGATGAAGCCGACGACGCCGGCGACGAGGACGATGAGCATCGGCTCGATCGCGGCGGTCAGGACCTTGATGTGGCGGTCGAGCTCGCTCTCGTAGCGGCGGCCGATGTGGCCGAGGGCGGCGGGCATGTCGCCCGTCTGCTCGCCGATGGCCAGAAGGTCCGTCATCATCTTCGGGAAGACGCCGCCGGCGGCGAGCGGGCCGGAAATCGTCGTGCCGTCCGTGACGCGCTCGCGGACATGTTTCAGCTCCTCGGCGATGACGACGTTGCCGACCGTCTCCTCGGTGATTTTGAGGGCGTTGAGAGCCGTAACGCCGTTGGCGAGAAGCGTCTGCAGCGTGCGCGCGAACGCCGCGAAGATGCCGTTCGCGACAACGCCCTTGATGATCGGGGTCTTGAGTTTGAGCATGTCGAAGAAACGCCTTCCCTCCGGCGTCTTCGCCACGCGCGAGATGACAACGCCCAGAAGGATGACCACGCCCAGGAGGGGAAGACCGTACTTCTGGACGAAGGCGCTTGAATCGACGAGGAACTGCGTCGTCGGCGGCAGGGCGATCTTCATGTTGGTGAAGACGGACATGAACTGCGGAATGACCTTGATCATCGCGAAGATGACGGTGGCGATGCCGAGGAGCAGGACAATCACCGGGTATGTCAGCGCCTGGATGATCTTGCTGCGCATCGAGCCGATGCGCTCGAAGTGCTCGATGAGGCGCTGGAGCACTTCGGCCAGGGCGCCGCTGGCCTCGCCCGCGCGGACCATGTTGCCGTAGAGCGGCGGGAAAGACTCCGGATGGGCGCGGACGGCGTCGGAAAGCGACTCGCCGCGGATGATGCGGTCGCGCAAGTCGGCGGCGACGCGGCCCGACGGCGTGGAGGGGTCGCCGGCGAGCGAGTTGAGGGCGTTGCCGAGCGTCATGCCGGCGGAAAGGAGGTCGGCAAGCTCCTCGGTGAAGAGGAGGACCTCGCGCTGCGACATCTTCGTGGATGTGCTGGCGGCGAGCTGCCACCATTTCGTCCCGGACGCGGCCACCTTGGGCGCCGCGCCCTCCTTGATGGACACGGGGATGCGCCCTGACTTCTCCAGGAGCACTTGCGCGGCGCGCTTGTCCGCCGCGTCAAGCGTGCCCTCGGTGCGCTTGCCCGTCCTGTCTATTGCTGTGTACGTAAATGTTGCCATCGTCCCCTACCCCGATGGAACCTCAGTCTTCGCTGTCCTCAGTCACGCGCAACACCTCGGAAAGGGTTGTGCGGCCGATCTTGACGCTGCGCCAACCATCTTCGCGGAGGGTGTGCATTCCCTGCTCCATCGCCTTGCGGCGAATCTCCGCGGAGGATTTGCGTCCGATGATCATCGATTCGATGGCGTCCGTGACATGCAGAAGCTCGAATATGCCGCCGCGCCCCCTGTAGCCGGTGTTGCTGCAGCGCTCACAGCCGGCGGGCTCGTAGATTGTCGTGCCAGGGGCGAGGATGTCCGGAAGTTTGAAAAGCTGATGCTGGCGCTCGGTCAGGGTGTCCTCGCGGCGGCAGTGCGTGCAGAGGCGGCGAATGAGGCGTTGGGCGAGAACGCCCGATACGGCGGAGGCCACGAGGAAGGGCTCGACGCCCATGTCGATGAGTCGCGCGAAGGCGCCGGCCGAATCGTTCGTGTGGAGGGTGCTCAGCACGAGGTGGCCGGTGAGCGAGGCGTTGATGGCGATTTCGGCGGTCTCGGCGTCGCGAATTTCGCCGACCATGCAGATGTCGGGGTCCTGGCGGAGGAAGGAGCGCAAGATGCGGGCGAATGTGAGGCCGATGTCGCTGCGGACGGCAACCTGGTTGATTCCCGGCATCTCGTATTCGATTGGGTCCTCGGCCGTCAGGATTCGCACGTCCATGCGGTTGATTTCATGCAGGAAGGCGTAGAGCGATGTGGACTTGCCGGATCCCGTGGGGCCTGTGACGAGGATGATGCCGTTCGGACGGTGGATGAGCTTCTCGATGAGCGTCTGGTCGTCGGGCTGCATGCCGAGGTCGCCGAGCTTGACCATGCTGCCGCTCTTCTGGAGAAGGCGGAGGCTGATGCTCTCGCCATAGGCCGTCGGCATTGTGGAGACACGGATGTCGATATCCTCGCCATTGACGCGGATGCCGATGCGGCCGTCCATGGGAAGACGCTTCTCGGCGATGTCGAGGTTGGCCATGACCTTGAGGCGTGAGGTGATGGCGGCCTGCAGTCGGTTCAGCTGCGGCGGCATCTCGACCTTGTGGAGCATTCCGTCGATGCGGTAGCGGATGCGGAGCTCGTCCTCCATCGGCTCGAAGTGGATGTCCGTCGCGCCCTGTCTGTCGGCTTCGGCGATGACCTGGTTCACGAACCGGACGATCGAGGCCTCCTGTCCCAGTTCGCTGAGGTCGGTCTTGGAGAAATCCGTGTCGAGGTCGGCGGTGATCTCGCCGTTGGCCATCAACTGGTCGATCGTGTCGGCCGCGAAGCCGTATGACTTCTTGGCGGCCTTCGCGATGTCCTCGCGCGTTGCGACGGCGAGACGGAGTGGCACATCCACGGCGAGTCGGAGGCCGTCAGCCATAGCGGTGTTGAAGGGGTCCGAGGTGACGACTGTGAGGACGGAACCGTCAATCGCCACGGGGGCGACGTTGTACTGGTAGACGGCGTTTGAGGGCAGATGGGCGATGGCGTCCTTGTCGGGGGTGATGTCGGCTAGGGCGAAGAAAGGCATGCCCAGCATTTCGGCCACTTTGCGTAGGAAGGCCTCCTCGCTGACGCCCGCGTAAGTCACGGCCGCGCCAGGGATGCCGCCCTCGGTCTCGGGGGCCTTTTCAAGAATCTTCTCGACCTGCGGCTCGGAGAGCATCCCCGTCCGCAGGAGCATTTTGCCGATAAAGGTCTCGCCAGCCATGCGCTACTTCTTCTGAAGCCACTTGCCGGCGTCGTCCTGGTACCACTCGCCGGCGTTAAGGTAGTTGTCGCGCACCTTCTCGGCGTAGGCCTTCTCGACTTCCGCGCGCTTCTTGCCGTTCGACTCCGCCAGCTCGCCGATCTTGACGCGGCGCTTGGCGTTCATATCCTCGACGAGGTCGCGCTCATCGTCCGAGACGTCGCCGCGTATGACGGTGTAGCCGCGGTTGTCCATGCCGACTACGCCGCGGGCGTACATCGCCTTGAGTTGCTCAAAGATCTTGGACGGTGCCTTTTTCTCGTTCTCAAGTTCCTGTTCGAGGGCCTTGTCGAGTTTGAGGTTCACGTCCATAGTAATCTGTATGGGCTTGACCTCAGGCTCCGTCTTGACGGAGAGGCAGCCAGTATTGGCGGCGACGACCGCGGCAACAGCGATGTAAAAGTAGATTTCCTTGTTCATGGTTCCTTTACCTTCCTTTGGGTGTGTCACAATAAATAACGATAGGACCGCCCAAATATTGGATTATTATTTTAGCGGTTTTCGGCGTGGAATACACTCTTTTTCGTTTCACTTTCCCTTCAGCTTTACGGCCTTCAGGGAGTAGTTCAGGACTTTTTCAAGGGCGCCGTTGAGGGAGATGTTGACATCGACGGGCGTGATGGTCTTGCCTTCGCGCGACTTGCCCCTAAGACGAATGATTAGTTTGCCGTCCCCTCCCCCCCTAGGCTGCTGCAGGTCAAAGCGGAGGACATCGTAGTCAAGGTTGCGGAGCGCCTTGCCGAGTTCGGCGGCGACAGCCCTGGGCAATCCACCGGAGACAAGCAGCTCCTCGACGCGCGCGGCGTCGCCAACGCAAATCTTTCCGACATCGCCCGGCGGCGTGTAGAGGAAGGAGTCGCGAAGGCGAATCTCGGAGCCGTTCTGGAAGATGTAGAGAGGAATGCGGCCATAGAGGCGGCCCGTCGCCGTCGTGCCCTCGAGTTCCGGGAACATCGTGAGGAACTTCTCGACCTCCACGCCGTCAACGAAGACGGTGAAACCCGTGCTGAGACGCTTGAAACTGAGGTAGAGGGCGTAGAGGCGGATGAAACCGCCGCAGAACCCCACGCTCCCCTCGGATATGACAAGGCTTTCCTGGTCAGCCAGCATGATGGCCCGTCCGGCGTCGAGGGAGACCGTGGCGATGGCGGCGTTCGTAAAGGAAAACGGCATAGGCATAATGTCGAAATGAGGACCGATGCCCTTCATGACCAGAATGCCCGACGCCCCGCTCAAAGACATCGGAATCCCGCCGGACTTCATGGAGGCGGCGCCATCGCGAAGTCTGGTTTCAAGCGTCCACTGAGGCAGGGAGTTTGTCACGCCAAGTCTGAAAGCGCCCTGGGCGGCGGCGGAGAAGGCGATGTCCGTGATCGAGGGCGGCACCTCGGCGACACTGAGAAGCGAGGCCAGGAGCGGCGTCCGCTCGTTCAATTCACGACGCGAAACCTCGGCAGCGATGTCAATCCCCGCCGGAGCGACATCGGCACGCACATCCGCTTCGACAGAACCGTCGGAACAGGCAATGCTCCCCTTGGCCACTACGCCGTATCCGCCGTCAGAGGTGATGTTGAATGCCATTTTCGCAGTAAGATCCCCCGGCTGTATGGCTTTTGGGGGAGCAAAACGCGGCATCAATGAGACGGCAATGCTTCCGCTTCGTGTTTCAGGAACGTAGTCGAGCCTCCCCGCGAGGGCGCCGCCCCAGAAATCGCCGTCAATGCGGCCAGAATAGCCTGTCGCCCCATGCTCCACGCGTATCTGGAGGCGAGTGGCCGCCGACGGGAAAATGGAGCGCACCTGCGGCGCGAGGAGCGGGGAGAAGTCGATGACGCCGGTGTCGCCCTCGACGGCGCCGATTGTCCACCCCTGAAGAGGATCGGGGTTGACGACTTTTTCGCCGGCGAACGCCTTGGATGCCATTGTGAAGTTCGGAACCTTGTATTCGGGCGAAATTGTGAAGCCCGACACCTTGGCGCCTTCAATTCGCTTGCGCATGAGGCCGGACAGCTTGTAGCGGATTTCGGCGGAATCAAAGGACGGGGCCGTCGGCATTCCGCCGAGCCTCACCTTCCCGACCTTCACCCGGTGAAGGGATATGCGCTCAACCGTGATTTCATTATCATAGCCTTCGCCGTGAGGCAGGTAATGGCTGGCCACGGCAACCGCCAGACGAGGCCCCCACCCTGATGGAAACGTCTTCACCAGCCACCAGAATGCGGCGACAACAAGCACCAAAATGACGATACGCGTCACAACCCGCCGCCACCGGGATCTGGGGCGAACGTTTTCCACATCCTTCGGCGCAGCTGGCTCAGTTGGATTCCCTGGCTCGACAGAAGCATCATTCCCTTCTATCGCCTCGGTAGCCGGAGATGCTATTTCCTTATTTTGTTCTATATTGTCACCAGTATTCATGATTTCATTTTACCATAACCAGCGGCTATCGGCCATCGAGCGCGAGCGCAGCCCAGTCCGCCGACGCGATGGCGTCCCAGCCGTAGGAGGCTGCGCAGGCAAGGCCGCGGCGGCGGAAATCGTCGAGGAGCGATTGGTCGTCGAGAAGGCGCACGATCTTGCGGGCGAAGTCATCCGCTTCGAAGCAGCGTACTTTGAGGAAGGCGTTGCCGTAGATGCGGTGGTAGACCGGCAAGTCGTAGCCGACCACCGGCACACCGGCGGCCATTGCCTCGCAGATCGCCATCCCCCACCCTTCCTCGTGGCTCGGCGCAAAGAGCAGCCGCGCGGTCTTTATCTGGGCGTAGTAGTCGGAAGCCGGCAGAAACCCACCCTCCGGTCGAAAGACCGATATCACCTCGCCAAGGCCCCTTTCCTTGATCTCCTCTAGCACGGCGCCCTCTCCGCTCATGCCGCCCATCAGCCTAAGCGTGGTGCCGGGACGCAGCGCTGCCACACGCTCCCAGACTGGCACTATGTCGTACATCCCCTTGTTCGGGCGCACACCGATCATGGCCGCGTCGAAAGACTTCTTCTGCGGTTCCGGCGCGGCCTCTATCTCCGACACGTTCACGCCGCACTTCATGATCCGTATTCGAGAGGGCTCCATGCCAAATGAGAGCAGACGCTCGCGGACAAGGTCTCCTGCGTCGGTGTCGTAGATCCAGGCCGAGTCGGCGTACTTCGCGATTTTCCGCAAGCTCCATTCCTGCATCCTGTATGTCAGCGTGTTGACAAGCTTGTTGCCCGGACGAAATGCCGGCGGCGTTTCGCGGTGGTGTATCCACGCGATCCAGTGGCAGCCGGTGCGCCGCTTCAGGCGCAAAGCGGGAATGATGTCGCAGAAATAGTCGCTTACGGTTATCGCGACAGATTCGCCATCTTTGAGAAACGCGGCGAAGCGCTTGGCCTTTGATTTCCATAGTGCTGAGGTAACGGCATAAGACCAGAGGCGAAAGGCGCGAACTGGCTCGCTTCTCAGCAGTAGAGAGGCCGGAACGCGGACGGAGTCCAAAGAGCATCCCATGCCGCGAAGCATCGTCTCGCCGCCGCGGGTTGTCATGAGCAGCTGCTCGCAGTCGCGCCCCTGCCAGCGACGCGAAATCTCATGGAAGCGGACCGGGCCGCCCGTTATGCTGCCGCCTTCGAGTCCGCAGCCATTAAGAATCCAAAGAATGCGCATTTTCAGTGACGAGTGACGAGTGACGAGTGCTAAGTGGAAAGTGGTAAGTGGAGAACCAAGAACTAGGAACTAGGAACTGAGAACTAGGAACCAGGAACTAGGAACCAGGAACCGACAAGGAACTGACAAGTTCCTTGTCGTACCGGTCCCAGTCGAGCCAGGCGTAGGCGGTGGCGCGGGGGTGCATGGGCACGTCGAGATGGTGGCTGATGAAGAGGCCGAGGAAGCGTCGAATGCCGATGGCGAGTCGCGGGTTCGGCGGCTGAGCCGCCGAACCCGCTGCCTCGCCGACGGCATCCGACCCAAGCCGCGCTGCGGCTTGGGCCTTGGCCAGGGCGTAGACAAGGGAGGTGGTGAGGGCGACGGAGTCGGCGCTTTCGTGGTGGATAGAGAGGGCGTGGATGCAGCCGAGTCGTCCGTCGGAAAGAAGGAAGCGGCAGGATTTGCGCTTGTCCGGGCCGAAGGTGCAGTCCTGGCAATAACTGAAGTTCGGCGAGACGCCGAGAAGGTCGAGGAGGAGGAATTCGAAGTCGACGAGAATGTTTTCCAGACGCGCCTCGCGAGGCGCGTCTGAAATGGTCTTGAGAACCCCGTCGAGGAGTCCGTAGAGCTCGGCGGAGGCTAGCATCGGCTCAGTCACCTGCGAGAGAAGCCAGCAGACGTAGCTTGCGGCGACGGAGGCGCGCCAGTTGCCGCGCAGAGCCTCGCGGCAGTCGAGCGGAAAGACTTCCCTGGCGATGTGCGCGCCGGCGTGTTCGCGGCGGTAGAAGAGGAGTTCGCAGCGGTAGCCGAGGTCGGTCTGCCCGAGGAAGAAACTCTTGGGTCGGCAGGCGCCCTTGATGACAGTTGTCACGCGCCCGAAGTCGGGCGTGAGCCATGTGACCATCCGCGACGTCCGCGAGAAGGGCCGGGAGCGGAGGACGATGCCCTCGGTCTTCTCAATCATCGTGCGCGTCCGGGTCGGGGGCGTCGAAGTTCTGCATCACGCGCACAGGACAGCCGCGGAGGAAGTCGCCGCCCGAGATGGCGCGTCCGCCTGGGCGTTGCACCTCGAGGAGACGGAGCATGCCGCCGTTCGTGGCGATGGCGGGTCCTTCGGGGGAAATGTCCGCCACGGTTCCGGCAGGCGTTCGCGTGGCGCCCTCTGCGAAATCCTCGGCGCGGGCGCGGAGAACCTTGAGACGCTCCGTGACGGTGCGTCCGTTGCGGGTGTACTCGAAGAAAGTGTAGCAGGCCGGCCACGGATTGAAGGCGCGGACATGGCGGGCGAGATCGACGGCCGTTTCGTCGCACCAGTCGAGCTTCGCCTCCTCCTTGGTGAGCTTGTTCGCGAAGGTGACGTCCTCCGGTTTCTGCGCGCGGGGCGTGATGAGTCCTGCGCGCCATTTGGGGAGACATGAGACGATGAGGGAGGCGCCAAGCTCGGAAAGGCGCTCGTGGAGTGTGCCTGCCGTGTCGTCGGCGTGGATCGGCTCCGACTCCTGCATGAGGATGTCGCCGCTGTCCATGCCGTGGTCCATGCGCATGATGGTGACGCCGGAGACGGTGTCGCCCGCATTGATGCAGCGGTGCACCGGGGCCGCGCCGCGGTGGCGCGGCAGCAGCGAGAGGTGGACGTTCAGGCAGCCGAGGGGCGGAAGCGAGAGAATCTTTGCGCCGAGGAACTGCCCGTAGGCCACGACGACGATGACGTCGGGACGCCAGTCGGCCAGCTGCGTCCGCACTTCGGGCGCGTTGACCTTTTCCGGCGTGATGACTGGAAGGCCGAGGGCGAGCGCGGCGGTCTTGGCCTCGCAGGGCTGGAGACGGCGGTTGCGCCCGCTTGGACGGTCAGGTTGCGTGACGACGCCCTGGATCACGAAGCCCGGCGTCCTGTGGAGGGCACGGAGAACCCTGCAGGAGACATCGGCGGAACCCATGAAGACGATGCGGAGCGGAGGCGGCGCGCCTGCCGAGGCATGTGGCGGCTCGTATTTGAGAGCCGGGGCGCCGTCGGGACCGCCCTCGATGACGAGAGGCGAGCCGAGGAGGGCGTTGAGTCGCGCCTTGGAGAGCTGCTCGACGCCGGAGAAGATGCTTTCGCCATTCGCGTCGATCGCGACGATGCCGGTCAGCCCTTCGACTGTCAGCTTCCACATCGCCTCGGTCGCGCCGAATTCGTCGTAGAACCACACGTCCTCGACGCGCTTGACGCACTTGGCGAGCCATGCTGCGGCACCGCCGACGACCTGGATGTAGACGCAGCCATGCTCGCGGCACGCGGTCTGGATCTCCGGCCCCATGCCGCCCTTGCCGAGAATGACGCGGACGCCGTTTTCGGCGATGATCTTCGGCATGTAGGGGTCTTCGCGGCAGGAAGTCGTGGGGCCGGCGGCGATGATGCGCCAGCCTGCGGGCTGCGAGGCGTCGCGGACGACCACGGGGCCGCAATGGAAGATTGCGCCGTCATGGAGGTCCGCAGGCGTTTCGCCGCCTTCGGCGAGATATTTGTGAAGGCGGTCGCGGCCCGTGTAGATCGTGCCGGAAATGGAAACGGTGGCTCCTAGCGGGAGCTGGCGGACGTCGGCCTCGCGGAAGGGGGAGCGCAGCTCGAATGCGGCCGACGTGCGCACCGTGGCGTTTACGAAGCGTGGGCGGCTAGTCATGGCGCACCTCGCTTTCCGTGATTGCGAGACCAGTCGCAGGGTCTATTTCGACGCTTTGCCGGCGACACGCCCAGCACGAGTAGGCGATGGTGACGAAGAACGAGGCCGGCAGACGCGAAGCCCCGGCGATTTTCACGCCAAGGAGAGTCGTGTTGCCGCCAAGTCCCATTGGGCCGATGCCGAGAGTGTTCGCCTCCTTGAGAATGGTGCGTTCGAGGCCGGCGAGAAGAGCGTCGGAAGATTCGTCGTCTAGCGGGCGGAGAAGCTGCCGCTTGGCGCGAACATAGCCCTCGGCGCGGTCGCCGCCGATGCAGACTCCCAGCACACCCGGCGCGCAGCCCATGCCCTGTGCGCGCCAGACGGCGTGGAGGACGCATGCGCGGACGCCTGCGAGGTCGCGTCCGGCGGAAAGCGAGGCGTCGGGCAGGCTGTACTGGCAGCTCATGTTCTCGCAGCCGCCGCCTTTGAGAAGGAGGCTCACGCGCACTGGGCCGTCATCGACCTCCTCGAAATGAATGGCCGGGGCGCCGTCCGCGACGTTTTCGGGGACGGACCGGCCGTCAACGGGAAGGATGGTGTTCTGCCTGAGGAAGCCGCCATGCGTTGATGCGGCAACGGCCTCTCGTATGGCCGCGGCGATGCGGCGCTGGCTTACGCCGGCCGGGTGCTCGACCCAGAAGGTGAGCGTGCCTGTGTCCTGGCACATGGGGGTCGCGTTGCGTGCCGCAAGATCCGCGTTCTGGCAGATTGTGGACAGAATTGTCGCGGCGCGGGGCATTTCGGCCGTTTCCGCGCCTTTGCGAAGGGCTGCGAGAACATCGTCCGGCAGGCGCGTGGAGGTGCGTCTGACGAGGTCGGTGAGCGTCGCGACCCAGTTTTCCTTTTGAAATGACAACTCAGAGGGGCTATTCATTGAGCACCTCCTTCTTCTTATTTGGGATGTAGCATCCCTTGGGATTGATTTCGGCGAGGAGCGGCTCAAGCAGACGGTCCGGCACGAATAGCGAGCCGTTGCCGATTCCAATGCGAATGCCGGGCTTCACCGACTCCCCGTGGAAATCGCTGCCGCCGGTCACCAGCAGTCCATGGCGCTTGGCGAGGCGAAGGCATTCCAAGGTAGTCTCCGGCGAGTGGCCGTTGTAGTAGGCTTCGATGCCGCGCAGCCCGGCGTCCGTGAGTTTCGCCACGACCTCGCGAAGCTCGGCGAAGTCCTCTGTGACGGACATTGGATGCGCCATCACCGGCACGCCTCCCGCTCCGCGAATTTTGGCGATCGCCTCTTCCGGCTGGAAGCGGAAGCGGTCGACGTATGCCGGCTGCCCTTTCTCCAGATAGCGCGCGAAGGCCTCTTCAACGCTGTCCACCCAGCCGCGCGCGACCATGACCTGCGCGAAGTGCGGGCGCCCGACCACATCCTCCCCTGCCACCTCCAGCACCTCGTCGTACGTGATGTTGAAGCCGAGGTCCTGGAGCTTCTCGACAATGCGCATGTTGCGCTCCTCGCGTCCTTCAAGCACTTCGTTCAGCGCGTCCCGCAGGTCCTCGTTCCCGGCGTCGATGCCGAGGCCGAGGATGTGGAGTGTGCCCGAATCGACATTCGCGCTCACCTCCACGCCGCCGATGCCGAGGAGCTCCCCGTCGCAGCAGGCCGCGAGGAACTCGGGGACGCCAAAGGCGTTGTCATGGTCTGTGAGCGCGAGGGCGCGAACGTGCGCGGCCTTCGCCAGTGCGACGAGGGTCTCGGGCGTTTCACTGCCGTCGGAATAGCTTGAATGGACGTGGAGGTCTAGCATGTGCTAATTGTCCTGGAATTCGTAGGTCGCGCGGACCTTCTCGGGCGCCGTCCCCGCGAAGAAGGCGGCGATGCTGTCGTCGTAGGTCGCGGTGTGGCGGAAGGCCTTGCGCATGAGGCGGAAGCGGGTGTCGATGCCGATTGTGCCGTCATTGGCCTTGAGCTCGTCGATGATCGCGGCGTAGTCGGCCGGGTCGGTCACGGACGCGACGCGGAGGTAGTTCTTGGCGGAGGCGCGGACCATGCAGGGGCCGCCGATGTCGATGTTCGTGCGGGCCTCCTCGGGCGTGACGCCTTCCTTGGCGATGGTCTGCCGGAAGGGATAGAGGTTCACGACGACCATGTCGATCGCCACGGCGGAGGTGCGGGCGAGGTCGGCCTGGTGCGCGTCGTTGTACTTCTCGGAGAGGAGGCCGAGGTAGATCTTGAAGTCGAGCGTCTTGACGAGGCCGCCCTGCATCTCCGGCTGCCCGGTGTAGTCGGAGACGGCCGTGAGGTTCTTGGCGGCGTTCTCGCCGAGGATCTCCGCAATGGCCTTGTAGGTGCCGCCGGTGGAGTAGATCATCACGTCGGGGTTCTGCGCGACGAGCGCCGGGATGAATGTCTCAAGACCGGTCTTGTCCGAGACGCTGACGAGCACGTGGGAAATCTTCACGCGGTCGTCGATTTTAGTCACAATGTTAAGTGCCATGGTGTCTCCTCTTAGTTCCTGGTTCTTAGTTCTCAGTTCCTGGTTCTTAGTTCAAATCCAATCTCTTGACGGTCAAACGGTTAAACGGTTAAACGGTCAAACGGTCAAACGACGCCCGCATGGGCGGGGTCCTTGGACGAGATAAGGCCGCGGCCGGTGGCGCCGGCCATGGTCCACAGATAATACATCGAGTAGCCGGGGGCGCCGACGAGCGGATGGTATCCGGCGGCGATGGCGACGGTGTCGTGGTCCTGGACGCGGTAGGCCTCGTTGACGGAGCCGTCGGGCTGGTAGACGCTCTGGAAGCCGAAGCCCTGCGGCGGGTCGAAGAGATAGAAGTAGGTCTCCTCCATGTCGAGCTCGGCCGGGGGATTGTTCACGTCGTGCCTGTGGGGCGGGTAGCCGGACCAGTTGCCGGAGGGGATCATGCCCTCGCCGATGTAGAAGTGCTCGGAGTCGAATTTCTCGTCGAGGATGATCTCCGAAGTGCGGCGCCAGTTGTCCTTGCCAAGTTCGATGTGGCGCGTGTCCTCGGGGCGGATGAGGGTGGGTGCGGCGGTGTCGCGCGTCGCGGGCGATTCGTTCCACGCGAGCTCCACGTCGGAAATCGCCTCGATGCGGAAGGCGGTGTGGCGCGGCAGGTAGAGGCAGTGCGGCTTGCCGGTGAAGGGCGACGAGCGACCGTCCGTGACTTCAAAGTCGGCTGGGGGCCCCATGCGCGCGACAATGGCGGCGAAATTGCCGCCAATGAGGACGAGCGCCAGCTCGCTCTCGCCGGTGTCGCTTTCGTAGAAGCCGCCGGCGGCGAGCTTCAGGAGGCCGAAGCGGGTCAACTTCATGCCATATTCGCCCACGTCGAAAATCTTGTTATACCCGTCTTCGGGCTTGCAGCGGACAAGCAGGTTCATTCGTTCTTTCCTCCTAGGATTCCGGCCCGTTATTGCGCACGGAACAGTGTATTCATTATATCTAAAGCCGCCTGCAAATAAAAGGCAATATTTCCCTTGGCACCCGCGGCATTGCCGCAAAGAGGTGAAGCCGCGAAGTTCGCCGCGAAGTTGCGGTCTCCGTTCCCACATGACACGATGGCGCTACCGCTACTAGAGACTGTGCCATTATGTCACATCAAACGCGGCGCTGAAATTTCCGGACAATCCGTTACCGCATGGCATTGCACAAATCGTCCCACCCTGGCACGGCGCTTGCTGGAATCCACAGGTAAAGGAGATTTCTCACCATGGATATCAACAAACTCACACAAAAGGCCCAGCAAAGCGTGC